>JADMIO010819914.1_pt1 | contig 84852 bp, 54 predicted proteins | sample 8958161 | NCBI WGS metagenome assembly JADMIO01 (sample SAMN16585339, study PRJNA669376) | soil metagenome | isolation source: Crop rotation soil | place: USA: Cullars Rotation, Alabama | collected 2011 | reverse complement strand
GCCGCGACTTCAAGTCACGTGAATTCCAAGCTTCGGATCCCACTGTGCTGGAAAGGATGACGTAAAACTGGAAAAACGCGTGGCAAGGCGGCAGAGCCATCTTGTCGAGATCGGCGACGTTCCAGGCACTGACGATGTGGCGGCGCGACTCGGGGTTCTTCTTGATTTGCTCGATGACGCCGGCTATCTGATCGACGTGTTCTTTGCGGTAAAGCCCGTCCTTTTCCTCGACGTACCTAGGCCACTTGCGCCACTGGTAGCCGTAGATCGGACCAAGCTCGCCGTCCTCCGCCGCCCAGGCGTCCCAGATTGGCGTGTGTTGCGTCAGGTCATCATTGATATTGGTGGAGCCGCGCAGGAACCAGAGCAGTTCGCGCAGAACGCTGCTGAAAAGAACCTTCTTGGTCGTGAGCAGGGGGAACCCGTCGCGCAGATCGTACTTAGCCTGCATGCCGAACAGCGAGATAGTTCCGGTGCCCGTGCGGTCTTCCCGGCGCTCGCCCTGGTCAAGAATCAGCCTGATCTGGTCGAGATACTGTTGCATATGCGCTCCCGCGGGTTTCTCAGGAAGGATAGCATATTGAAAACTACCGTCGAGCCGCATATATACTGGCTCTACCGCCCGCCGGCGCTCGTACATAGCGGCGGGCGCAAGCCCGCGAGATCAAAGACGAGAAATGATATTTACATCCTCGTTCAAAAACTATGAATATGGCGCGTTTTCGCGGGCAGACGCGCGAGAATAGAGCCCACTTGTCTTAGGAGAACCGACGAGATGACAACTATGCTGCGCGAACAAACAAAATCGAACGTTGCCGAGTTCCGCAACGAGCCCTTCACCGATTTCTCTGTGGCTGCCAATCAGGAAGCGATGAAGAAGGCGATTGAAAAAGTTCGCGGTCAGCTCGGCCGTGAGTATCCGCTGCACATCGGCGCTGAAAAGGTCACAACCGGTGAGTGGATCACTTCCACCAACCCCGCCAAGCCCAGTGAAGTCATCGGCAAATTCGCCAAAGCCGGCAAGCCGCAAGCCGACCAAGCCATGACCAAAGCGCTCGCCGCGTTCGAGTCGTGGAAGAAAGTTTCTCCTCAGCAGCGTGCCGAATATCTTTTCAAAGCCGCCAAAGTCATGCGCGAGCGCAAGCACGAGTTCTCCGCCTGGATGATCCTTGAAGTGGGCAAGAGCTGGGCTGAAGCGGACGCCGACACAGCCGAAGCTATCGACTTCATGGAATACTACGGTCGCGAGATGCTGCGGCTGAGCAACCCGGCGCCGCTAGTAAAACTGCCGGGCGAAGACAATAAGCTCTCTTACATTCCGCTCGGCGTCGGGCTCGTCATCCCGCCGTGGAACTTCCCGCTGGCGATTCTCGTTGGCATGACGACCGCTGCCATCGTTTCCGGCAACAGCGTCATTGTCAAACCGTCCAGCGAAACTCCGGGCATCGCCTATCAATTCGCGCAATTGCTCGAGGAAGTCGGGCTGCCGGCAGGTGTGTTCAATTACCTTCCCGGACCCGGCGCATCGGTTGGTGATTACCTCGTTTCGCATCCGCAAATTCGTTTCATCGCTTTCACCGGCTCCAAGGAAATCGGACTGCGCGTAAACGAGATGGCTTCGAAAACGGCTCCCGGACAGATTTGGATCAAGCGCGTCGTATCTGAGATGGGCGGCAAAGACTCGATTGTTGTCGATGAAAAAGCCGACCTCGATGCCGCCGCCGACGGAATCGTCGCTTCTGCCTTCGGGTTCCAGGGACAAAAGTGCTCCGCGTGCTCGCGTGCAATCATCGTAAAAGACGTCTATGACAAGGTTTTGGAGAAAGTCGTCGAGCGCACCAAGAAACTAACCGTCGGCTCGCCGGAACAGCGCGAAAACAACTTCGGTCCGGTCAGCTCCAAGCAAGCCTTTGAGAGCATCCTAAAATACGTTGAAATCGGCAAAAAAGAGGGTCGCCTTATGACGGGCGGCAATGTTCACGAAACGCCCGAAAAAGGCTTTTATATCGAGCCCACGATCATTGCCGATGTTGACCCCAAAGCTCGCATTTCGCTGGAAGAGATCTTCGGACCGGTTCTGGCAGTGATCAAAGCCAACGACTGGGAGCACGCGCTGCAAGTCGCCAACAACACCGAATTCGGCTTGACCGGCGCTGTTTACAGCAAAGATCAAAAGCGCCTCGAGCAAGCAGCTGAGGAGTTTCATGTGGGGAACTTGTATCTGAACCGCAAGTGCACGGGCGCAATGGTTGGTGCGCATCCGTTCGGCGGCTTCAATATGAGCGGAACAGACAGCAAAGCCGGCGGACCGGACTACCTGTTGCTGTTCACGCAAGCGAAGTGCGTCAGCGCTAAAGTGCAGTAGATAACCGTAGCGGTCAGCGAAAGCTGACCGCGCAGTTCTTATTGCAGTGCGGCTTTGACGGCGGCGTCGAGACGTTCGAGTCCGGCTTTCACGTCGGCGGACAGGTGAACGCGAAGCAGGCGGCGATTGCGCTTGCTGAGTGCAAGGAAGTCGCCGAGCGATTGCGCGTTCTTCAGCACACCGAACGTGTACTTCTCGCCCGGAATAGCGACATCTTCTTTGTCGTCGCTCGTCACTTGCATGAACACGCCAGAGTTCGGTCCACCTTTATGCAACTGACCGGTCGAATGCAGGAAGCGCGGACCGAACCCGACGGTCGTGGCTACGCGGTCTTTCTCCAGCACGCGGAAACGCGACTGATCGACCTGCTTCTCGATTTGCTCGTTGCGTTCAATGTACGCATTGGTGGCAAAGTAATCGCCCGGTTTGATGCGCTTGAGGTGCGCCTTGATAAACGCATCCAGACTCTTGTTGGAGCCGACGGCTTTTTCAAGTTCGGCCTTGTTGGACTCGTCGACGTACAGCTTAATGCCGCCTTCCTCGTGCAGAAGCACATCTTCCGGCAGCTTACCCTTCTGCTCGTACTCGGCAAGAAACTTCTTGGTGAAGTCTTTGCTCTCCTGCACGTTCGGCTGGTTGAACGCGTTAATGCCGAGAACCGCTCCAGCAATCCCGGTAGCAAATTCCCAGCGAAAGAACTCGGCGCCGATATCGATCAGTTCGGGCACATCCATTTGTACAACTGGATGCCCCGCTTTCTCCAGTGCGCGCACAGCTTCTTCCTGCTTGCTGTCTGGGCGGCTCGCGAGACGAACGTAGGCGAACAAACGATCTTTGCCGTACAGTTCCGGCGATTCGATGCGTTCGCCGGCAACAGGAATCAGGCCGGTGCCTTCTTTGCCCGTGCTTTCTGCCAGCAACTGTTCCAGCCATGCACCGAGGCTGGCGATTCCGGGCGAGGTGATGATCGTTACTTTGTCGCGGCCGTTCTTAGCCAGTACACCCATGATGGTTCCCAGCACCAAGCCAGGATTGCTGTGCGCGCTTGAGTTAGTTCCACATGCATCAACCATGCGATGGGCATGCTCCAGCACGCCTTTGACGTCGTAACCCATCACCGCCGACGGTATCATTCCGAAATTGGACAGCGCCGAAAAGCGTCCACCAATCTCAGGCACGCCGTAATAGATGTGGCGGAAGTTGAGTTCTTTCGCGCGCTTTTCCATCGAAGAGCCGGGATCGGTAATAGCTACGAAGTGCTGTCCGACTTTATCCCCGACAGCCTTTTTCGTCTCTTCGTGGAAATATTGCATGATGACGTTGGGCTCGGTGGTGCCACCGGACTTGCTGGCGACAATCATCAAGGTCTTGGACAAGTCGAGTTTCTTGCGCGTAGCAAGCACCTGCGCCGGCACGGTGGAATCGAGCACATGCATATCCGGAAAGCCGGGTTGCACGCCGAACGTCAGCCGCAGCACCTCAACGCACAGGCTGCTGCCGCCCATGCCGATCAGCAGAGCCTGTGTGAATCCTGCTTTCTTCACGTCGTCCGCGAGCGCGCTGAACATCTGCAGATCTTTTTGCTGCTGCTGAACAATATCGAGCCAGCCTAGCCACTTACTCTCATCCGAGCCCGTCCACAACGACGCGTCTTTATTCCATACCTTTTTGACAGCGCCATTTTTCTCGAACTCATCGAGACGCTGCTTCACCTGATCTTCCAGATTCCCAAGCGAGTACTTCAGTGCTGCCGCTTGTTTGACGTCGATGGTCATGAGCGCCTCCATATGTTCTTTGCAACAAGAAGCCGATGCTTAGCGACTTCCAGCGAGTTGAGGCGCACAGTATATCAATAAGATAGTTGCCAAATAGTAAAAAAGGCAGGACAGATTCCGGATATCTTCTTTTACAGATCGTCTCTGTTGAGATTGAATCGTCATGCCTTTACTACAGCGGGACGCAGCGGGCATAAGTAGGTTCCCAGTAATTCGCAAAATGGGTCCAATAAACATGTACAAAGATAGGCGGTGTCCCTGTCTGCTAAACTGTCTCTGCCAAAAACACGCCTCCTGCGGGTAGCGTCTTGGGGCGACATCGGAGGTATCAATGGTCGAGACCATTCAGCTCATGCGTCAGGTAGCCGTTAAGGCTATCGTCACCGAAAATTTCAAGAATCAGGTTGCCAACGAGATCGATCGCAACTTGCAACAAATCGACGCAGAGTTACAGCAACTCGAGTTTAAAGGCAAGCGTGCAATTGCCGACATCGAGAAACGCGGGGGCAATCCGATGCCGCCTGAGATTCGCGCGCAGATAGAAACGATCAGGCAGCAGGTGGAAGCGGAAAAGATGCGCTTGATGCAACTGCGCGAGGAAATGGGCGCGCAGAAGCAGGCGCTGGCAGAGCTGCCGATTGGCAGCGTGGTTACGCAGTTCACGGTGGAGAACCCGATTGAGGTACGCATTGGAGAGAACATCTTCCAGCGCCTCGAAGGCGGCGAGATTCTCGTGAAAGATGGCGTAATACAGGAAATTAGGATTTAGAAGCGGGCTTGCGCCCGCCGCTACGATAAATAACGACAAGGGCGACACGAACGTGCCGCCCTTGCGTTACCCACTCGTCCGAACCTCGTCCGTTCGAACACGTCTCTCTATTGATCAAGGTAATCGCGCAGTTTGCTGGTGATGTCGGATTGTCTCAAAGCGCGCAGTGCCTTGAGTTCGATCTGGCGTGTGCGCTCGCGCGTGATGCCGACCAGTTTTCCGACCTGCTCCAAAGTGCGCTGCTGTCCGTCTTTCAGACCGTAACGCAGAATCAGAATTTCGCGTTCACGCGGTGTCAACACTGATAGGACGCCGCGGATATCGTCGACAAGCAAGCTGCTCTCGGTGGAAACTTCGGGTGGAGTGCTGTTTTCGTCTTGCACTACGTCACCGAGGCTGTTGTCCTCGTCCTCGCCATAAGGCGTGTCGAGAGAAACAGGGACGCGATTGGCAGCAAGAATGTCTTTGATTTTGGTCAAGCTGACATTCATGGCCTTCGCGAGTTCTTCCATCGTCGGACGGCGATTGAGTTCCTGAGATAGTTTGCGCGTGGTTTTGCGCAAATTATTGATCGTCTCAACCATGTGCACAGGCACGCGAATCGTGCGCGACTTGTCGGCAAGCGCGCGTGTGATGCCCTGACGAATCCACCAGGTGGCATAGGTCGAGAACTTGTAACCGCGCTCAGGGTCAAACTTTTCAGCAGCGCGAATCAGCCCGAGGTTGCCTTCCTGAATGAGATCGAGGAACGGCAGTCCGCGTCCCTGGTACTTTTTGGCGACGCTGACCACGAGGCGCAGGTTGGCCTGAACGAGCCGCTTTTTGGCGATCTCGTCACCCCGACCGATGCGGCGCGCCAGTTCGATTTCCTCAGAGGCGCTCAGAAGCTTGATGCGTCCGATTGAACGCAGATAGAGTTGCACCGAATCTTCCCCGCGCGGCTCTTTGCCCGGAGCAAGTTCAGCTTCATCGCCCTCATCATCCGTCTCGTCGCTGGCAGCGTCCGTGGCTTCGATCGCCGCAAAGCCGCTGGCGAGGAACTCTTCGTCCAGGGTGATATCTTCGAGTGCATTGGAGTAACGTGTACGCATGGTGTCCTGAACGGCCGGTGCCGCCTTTGAGAAATTAGTGCTACGCCGAGAACTGTTAGTAATCGTTCTCAAAAAGAGAGCGCACATTGCCAACGACCGACAATGTTCCAGGTCTTGTTTGGAATGACGACTCTACTATTAAAATGTTCCAACATAACTGTTTGAAGGATGTTAACCCTAGATTTTCTATCCGTAAGTTATCAAGAAGTTTTGGGATCCAGCCCCGGACGACCGTTTTTCTTAATGCGGTCTCAGAAAAAATGACGTTTCCATCCAACATATCTCTTTACTAGTTAAGAACCACTAATTGCAGGCGCTCCGGTTTGTTGGAAGATAGTCGCTGACATGCGAATAGGCGCTCAGGCTGGGCACCCGCATGTGGCCGGTCAACGCGTAGAGGTTCTATGACAGCAACACGCGAAGGTATCGAAAGCAGCGCAGCGGCGGGCGCGACGCCTGGGGTTCCGAGCTGCAACGCAGCGGCGGGCGCGACGCCTGCGGTTCCGAGCTGCAACGCAGCGCCGAGCGCGACGCCTGCGGTTCCGAGCTGCAACGCAGCGGCGAGCGCGACGCCTGCGGTTCCGAGCTGCAACGCAGCGGCGAGCGCAAGCCCTCTTTCGCACGTAACGCGTGGCGAAAGCCAACTGGAAGGCAACGAGGACGTTCGGGAAAAGCAATACGGACGTTACGGACAAACCTACGTCAATAACATGTGGTACTACGCCTTTCCCGCCGACAAGGTCCGCAAAGGACAAACAATCGCCAAAGTTATGCTGGGACAGCCCATCATGGTCGGCCGCGATAAAGATGACAAAGTCTTCGCACTGCTAAACATATGTCCTCACCAGGGCGTCCCGCTCACCAGCGGCGACTTCGACGGCAAAGAGGTTGAGTGCCCGTTCCACGGCTGGAAGTTCGACACAGCCGGCGTGTGCACCGAAATTCCCTCGCTGCTCCCCGACCAAAAACTGAATATCTGCAAGATTAAAACCGGAGCGTTCCCGTGCAAGGAAGTTCAAGGAAGCATCTGGGTTTACTTCGGCGACAAGCAAGACGATCTGCCCGAAGTGCCCTACGCGCCGGGCTTGGACGAGTACGTCTACGACAAAACCACCACTACGATGGTGATTCCGACGCACATCGATTTCGCAGTGGCTGCTCTAATCGATACAGCGCACGTTCCTTACGTTCATAAATCGTGGTGGTGGCGCTCAAAGCGCTCCATGAGCGAGAAAACTAAGCGGTACATTCCCGATGGAACAGGCTGGACGATGGTGAAGCACAAGCCATCCAAGCATTCGATGGTGTTTAAGCTGATTGGCCAATACATCGAAACCGAAATCAGCTTCCGGTTGCCTGGCTGCCGCCGTGAGTACATCAGCTATCACGACCGCACGATGTTGTCCGGAATCACAACCCTGACGCCGATTGACGAACACAATACTGAGTTAAACCACACAACCTATTGGACGATTCCTTATATAAAACCTTTCGTACGTCCTTTCATTGATTACTTCGTCGGAGTATTTCTCGGACAGGACAAGACCATCGCCGAGATGCAGAAAGACGTCTTGAAGTACAACCCCGATTTGATTATGACGATCAAGGATGCAGGCACACCGGGCAACTGGTACTTCCAGGTGAAGCGCGAATGGAACGACGCTCACGAAAAAGGCCGCCCCTTCGTGAATCCAATCAAGGAGAAAATTCTCCGCTGGAGAACGTAAACAGTACCCGTTGAATCACCAAGCGGCTGGGAAGATCGCCTTATCGCCCTCAGATTTATGAAACGGCGGCTGAGACGATCGCCTTATCGCCTTCAGATTTATGAAACGGCGGATGAGAGGATCGCCTTTTCGCCCTCAGATCGCCCTCAGATTTATGAAACGGCGGCCGAGAGGATCGCCTTATCGCCCTCAGATCGCCCTCAGATTTATGAAACGGCGGCTGGGAAGATCGCCTTATCGCCCTCAGATTTATGAAACGGCCGGCGTAGGTGATTTTCACGGCTGTACATACAATGTACATACAATTTCGATTTTGTATGTACATTGTACGTACAACGGCCGGAGACACCTCCCCAAACCTCCCAATAGAAGAAAACGCAATCCGTTATCAATTCGCGCATGCACGATACAGGTGGGCGCATACACGATACCGGTGGGCGCATACACGATACCGGTGGGCGCATACACGATACCGGTGGGCGCATACACGATACCGGTGGGCGCATACACGATACCGGTGGGCGCATACACGATACCGGTGGGCGCATACACGATACCGGTGGGCGCATGCCGAGCTCGTGTATAGACGACCCTCGCGTCTTCAGCTAGGGTCCGCCGGCGTCGTGCAGCATTTGCTGCGCTTGCTTGTTGCCGGGATCGTATTCGACCGCTACATTCAGCAGCTTGCGCGCCTCGCCGAAATTCTTGCTTTCGATTTGCTGTTTCGCTTGCTTGATCAAACTCGGGGCGCCATCTGGTTTGCGCGCGAGTTCCACGGACTGTTCGAAATACGCGGCTGCGGCTTGACGGTTGCCTTTGGCTGTTTCTATGTACGCAAGCAATCGCGATCCGGCGATCGATTTCGGCACCAGAGTCATGTATTGTTTGGCTGATTGTTCCGCTTCAGCGATGTGACCTAGCTTGAGATGCGCTTCGGCGTTGAGCAACAACACGATCGGCAGGTGTTCTGTGAACTCTTTGTCCTTCGGAAGATCTCCCAGAATCGCCAGGACTTTCGGTGCATCGAGTTGCGACGGCTCATATGAAACACCTAGATATTTGGGTGCATAGATACGCGCCAATCCGGCTCTGGCGTCCTTGTAATCAGGGCGCAGTTCGATCAGTTTTTGATAGTCAGCACGCGCCTCATCCATCATATTGTTCGCAGCAAGTACGTTGCCGCGCGTCTCGTAGGTAAGGGCGTCCTTTGGATTAATACGCAAAGCTTCGTTCCATGCGGCACGCGCTTTGGCTAGATCGCCTTTCACCGAATACAACATTCCGAGCACGCGGTAGCCTTCGCTGGTTGGAACCTGCAGAGACTGCTTGATCCAATACATCGCCATGTTCGTGTTGTGAAAGTCGACCGAACTTGCAATGTCGGCGAGCATTTCCGCTCGTGCTTGCGGAGTGACCTTGCCGAAGTTGACTTGCTGTTCCACGCCTGGCATGTGCTCGCTTAGCATGGCTATGTTGTCGTTTTGATAAATGCGATCCGCTTCGTAGACACGTCCAACCTCGTATTCGAGGCGATTGCGATCATCAGTGTTGGCGGGAGCGTCGGCGGCAAGCGCGCGCAGACCCGCATCCGAACAGATCATGCGACCGGCAATCGCCGATGGCGATGCAGCCTGAATGCCTGTCAAATCTGCTACGACGCCTTTTTTCGCGAATATCTGATTCAGATAGTTCCAATCCATGGTGATTGGTTCCTTGCTGGCCAGCACGATCATGTTGCCCTGATTGGCGAGGAATGTGAGGGTGTGCGGGAAGACGGACGTAACGGCAGAGGCGATCTGCTTGATGTTCTCTGGCGGCAACTCGGTGAGCTGAACCCAAAGCGCGAAAACGCCGCGATCGCTGAGCGATTTTTTGCAAACCTCGAAATACTCGCGGGTGAACAGATTGCAAACGCCAGCCTGCCACGGGTTAGAAGGCTCGGACATGATCAGGTCGTACCTGGTGTTGGTGGCAAGCAGGTGGTTGCGACCGTCGTTCTCGACGATGGTAACGCGCGGGTCTTTGTCCGGCTGGTGGTTGACGTGATTGAAATTTTGCGCCGCTTCGATGACGAGAGGCTCGAGCTCGATAGCATCAATGTGTTTGACAGGGCCTTGAAGCGCGCTGCCCACCGTGACGCCCGAGCCCCAGCCGACTACAGCTGCCTCTTTCGCATCAGGAACAGCCATCACCGGCAGATAGCCTAGCAACTGCTGAACCGACATATCGACGCCATCAGAGGCGTCAACGTGCCCGTTCGTGATTAGCGAAATCAATCCGCTTTCGGAATTTTTGAGCACCGCCACGTTCGATGAACCGCCGTCTGCAAAGTAGAGCATCTTCGATTGGCGATGGAGCCCGTCAGACCATTTCTCAAACGACTGCAGGTTGAAGGCAGGTCCGCCGTGCACGACGAAACGCCGCGCCGTCTGCGAGAACACCAGAATCTGGTTGTCCCAAAACTTCGGAAGCGCGCCCCAGCAAAGCAACAGGACAGCAGCGCAGCCGGCAACCAGGATACGAATCGATGGGCGAACTATCGGAGCGATACAGAGAAACGCGGCGCCAATCGCAATGTTGCTCATGGCGGCAATTACCAGCGTGGATTCAGCACCCACGGCGGGGATCAGAAGAAATCCGGCAACCAATGCGCCGAGAATGCAACCGATCGTGTTGACCGAATAGATGGTTCCGACGGAGCGCCCAACTTCTTCCAACTGTTTCGTGCAGGCTTTGACCGCCGCCGGAAAAGTCGCGCCCACGCAGAACGTAAGCGGCATCAGCACCACGGCAGCCATCACAAAACGAAGCACGATCAGCAACGAGGAATCCGGATGCAGCCAGGCGCTCAATTGCAGCCCCCAATAAGGAAGCAGGTTGAACGCCGTCAGCCCGATGAACGCCGTCATACCGGCGCACAGTTCGAGCACGGCGAGCCACGCAAGCGGCTGACCGCGTTTGTCGATGAGGCGCGAACAGAAGTAGCTGCCACCGACGATACCCAGAAGGAACGCCGCAACCATCACGGAGAACGCATACGTGCTCGATCCAATGACGAGGAGCAAGGCGCGCGTCCACGCCACCTCGTAAATCATTGAAATGCCGCCCGCCACGCCAAATAACAGAATGCACAGCTTGGTCGTCATGTCCATGTCCATACTGCCACTAACATGCACGTCGCTGCTCTGCGCGGGACGTTCGCTCGCGTCAACCTTGTTGGCTTCGCCGGAGGCAGCAGTCGGGGAGGCTGCAGTCTGGGCGGCTGCAGTCTGGGCGGCTGCAGTCGGGGCGGCTGCACTCAGGTTGTCGGCGCTCGTTCCGATCTTCTTATCGACAATCAAAACGGCAGCCAGCAAGAAGAAGTTGATTGCCGCCGCACACGCGGTTGCTACCGTCATTCCAAACATTGGCAGCAAAAAGAATCCCGCTAATGCCGTTCCTGCCACCGCTCCGAACGTGTTGACGCTGTACAGCAGACCGATGCGGTCGCCGAGCTTCTCCATGCTGGTGGCAATCATCTTCGACAGCAACGGCAACGTCGCGCCCATGCAGGTGGTGGGCGGCAACAGGATTACCGCTGCCACCACAAATCGCACCAGATTGAAGGCAAACGGATTCATATGGAACTGCTGCCAGCTCATCTGATAAATCGGCGTGGCAAGCGAGAAGAGCAACGGCGCAACGATCGCCCAGGCGCCAATGCCGCCCTCTAAAATCCCGTACCACAGGAACGGACGCGCGATCTGGTTCGAATATCGAGCCGCCAGGAACGACCCGAGCGCCAGTCCGCCCATGAACACCGCCAGCACCGTGGAGGTGGCGAGCGTGGTTCCACCGAAGACGAGCACCAGAATTCGCATCCAGAGCACCTGATATATCAGGCTGCTCAGACCGGAGCAGAAGAACAGAACAACGGCAAGCCACCACCAGCGGTGCATGCCTGCGTTGAAAACCGGTGTTTGCGCGTCGGAGTCCAAGCGATTCCCCTTGAAATCAGCCAAATATGCGGCCGCCAGCCGCAAACAAGATTATATCCGGTGCAGGTAGCCAACGCCCGTAGCGGTCAACGTAGCGGCGGGCGCAAGCCCGCAGGGTTCAATAACTACCCCGTCGAGGTAGGCGAAACGGCTGGGTTGCGGTCTAACGACTGGATCGACGCCGATTCCTTGAACTTGCCATAGGAGTGCAACCCGCCGAATCCCAGGGAATTGAAGCCCAGGTACGTCAACAGCGTCAGCAGCATACCGGCGACAGCCACCAGTGAGAGCTTCTCGGCGGAGCATTCATGGTGAATGCGCAAGTGGATATAGGCTGCATAGCTCAACCATGTCACCAGCGCCATCGATTCTTTGGGATCCCACGACCAGTACGTTCCCCACGCGTGATTGGCCCAAAGGCCGCCGGTGATAATGCCAATGGTCAGAAGCGGGAAGCCAACCATCACGGCGCGATATACAACTTCGTCGTACATCTCGGCCCGCTTGGGATTGACCTTCGTTTCTTCAAAATATCGCAGCTGCCACCAGGCGGCCCCGATGCCGAGAACGCTGCCGCCGACGAAAAGCCCCTGCAAAACGAAAGTGTTCGTGTCGGTGAAAGTGCCGAGCGCAATGGCACTTCCTGCGGCAAGCAGGGCACCTAAGCCGAGCAACAACGAGCGAATGCGCGCGGCACTCCAGAGCTGAACAAAGGCAGAGAGCCCGGCGAGGAAAAACATCGCATACGACATGATCAGCGGCGGCACATGAATCTGCCGCCAGTAGCTGACGAGCGCGGGAACCAGCGGCTTAATTTCGTGCTGCCCCGCAGGCAACCAGCTGCCGTAAAGGAAGAACGTGGCCGCGGTCAGGCTGGCTAACCATCCCAATTGCCGCGTGTCATACGAGCGCGAGAGAAACAGGTAGGCGCCCATGATTGCCCATGCAAACCAGAGAAGCGATTCATACAAATTGGCGAGCGGGAAGCGGGCGGCTTCGAATCCGCGCATCGTGATTGCCGACGTGAGTGCAACGAAGCCGACGACCATAACAACGATGCCGACTTTGTTGAGCTTGTCCTGCCAGCGACTGAACGCGTTCGATCCGACAAACACCCAGAACGATGCTACAGACGACAATCCTGCCGTGTTAGTCAGTGCTAGTTGGATATCTGACACAGCACTCCCTCCGCTTCCTCTTTCTCTTTCTCTTGCGCTTCCTTGAGCGATTCGAATTCTAAATCCAGTGCTGCGAGCAGCTTTTCCATCGAGCGGGCGAACACCGTTTTAGCTTTGCGCGACGTGCCTCCGATTGCCAGCTGAGACCCGCCTGACGCAAGCGGTTCGACACAAACCCATACCTGGCGGAACGGCACAGCGGCCAGCATTACGCCAACCATGATAAAGCCGAAAGCGACGTAAGTAATTGTTAGACCCGGGTCTGATTTGTACTGCAATCCGGTCACCGGAACCAATTCTTCATACGTGACAGTGACGCTGCCGAGCGAGGCAGGCTGCCCTTTCATCAGAGCCGTCAGGATCTGCGGCGTCTTCCATTGTGGAATCTTGGCGAAAACGCGCACCGGTTCGTCAGGCGAGTGAACCGAGAACATCATGATCGTCTGTTCGTCCAGCGGCAAAAATGCTGCGTTGATCTTCGGACCCATCTGCCGAAGCGGAATCTCCATGCGCTTGCCATTGAAGGACAGTGCGATGCTCCCGAGCCCCCAACTGGACTGATAAAAATCCACGTTGTCGTAGGTGAGCGGGTTGTTGACGGAAATCTCTTGTGTCTTCAGAACCTTGCCGTCTTTGTCCAGAACGCTCAACGTGCTGTACCACTGCTTGGCGTCACCGTTGTCGTAGTTCTCTCTGCGCGTGGCATCAACACGAACGCGCCAGGTGGGCAGCTTGCCAATCCATTGTTTGCTGTGTTCGGATTGATCGAAGCTCATCACGCCGTGCTGAGGAACCGCCTGAAAGCCGGTGAACCCTGTCCAGGACGTTACCGTCACACCAGCCAACAGCGTCAGCAAACCGATGTGGGTCACGGTTGGAGCCAGCCGACCCCATTTGCCCCAGTGACCGGTGATGCGCGTGCCTTGCACGTCAAGGCGATAACCGAGCGTCCGCAACCGCGTTTGCAAGCGGCTCGCCACCATTTCCGCCGGCGCTGTGTAGCGTCGCGAATGTTGCACCGCCAGTTTCTCGATTGCAGTCACAGGAAGAAACGGCATTGCCTGCCGCAAGGACCGCACCTTCGGAAACACGCGCTGAACGCTGCAGGCTACCATGTTCACGGTCAGCAGCCCGATCAGCCCGAGAAAGAACGGGGTGTGGAAGATGTCTGAAACACCGTAGTTGATCAGTTGTTGCCCGAAATCCGGTCCGAAAGTTTCGATGACTTTATCGCGCCCGACCTGACCTTCTTGCGGGCACCAGGCACCGACCAGAACCGAGGCGGCTATCAAGACCAGCAGCGCCACAGTGAGCTTGACGGAAGCAAAAGCGGACATCCGGAATACCGAGGGCTTCTGTTGCACCATATTTGGTGCTGCTTCCATGTCAGCTAGTCCTCATTAGCAACCAATCGATCAGCGCTTCCATCGAATCACGATAAACCGATGGGCTCAAGACAGAAAGCGCGCCGCGAGCCGACTCAGCGTACTGCCGCGCCAGATCTACTGTGGCTTCGATGCCGCCGTGCTCACGGACGATGGCTAGCGCTTCGGCTATACCTTCAGGCGTAGACACAGCTCTACCCTTGATTATACTTTCAAGGCGCCGCGCGACATCATCCTTTCGATTGAGTATGAACAACGCAGGCGCAGTCACGATACCTTGAGCCAGATCGCCGCCAGCTGGCTTGCCGAGCGAGTTTGTGGTGCCGGTGTAATCGAGAAGGTCATCAACAATCTGGAAGCAAATGCCGAGGTTCAACCCGTAATCCTTCATGGCCGCAACCACGTTAATCGGGCGTCCGTTGAGGATCGGGGCGCTGTGCGTTCCGGCGGCAAAGAGCGACGCTGTTTTCCAAATCGACTTTTGAATGTAATCGTCCCATTCGAGGTTGGTGACGAACTGCTGGCGCATCTGGCGAATCTCACCGGCGCACAGGTCACCGAGCACCTGTCCGTAAATGCCGACAATCTCGGGGTTCATCAAACGCGAGAGGCAAACGGAAGCCTGCGCGAACAGCAGGTCGCCTGTTAGAACTGCCAACTTATCGCTGAACTTGCGGTTAACAGTCTCTTGTCCGCGGCGCAGCGAGGCAGTATCGATGACATCGTCATGGACGAGGCTTGCTGTGTGGATGAGTTCCGTCAGAACGGAAAGTATGATGTGCAGCCGTCCGACCTGACCGGTGGGCTCGGACGTGGCTTTTGATGCAAGCAGACAAAGTGCCGGGCGGATGCGCTTGCCGCCAGCTTTGAACACCTGCCCCAAGAGTTCGACAATAAACTGACTATCATCGACAAGATTGGAAACAAGCCACTTTTCGACGAGTTCGAGCTCGTCTTTGATCGGCTCCAGGATGGTCGCCAGATCCTGAACAGGAACAACGGAAGGGCTGGTAATTTGCTGTGTCATGCCGGGTTTCGCCGCAGGTCTGTGTAGCTTTTCATAGAGTTAAGTGGTAGTCAACAAAGCGGGCCGTAATATAAAGCGAAAAGAGTCTAATGCGAGGCGGGCGGCTGCTGCGCGAGAAGGACGAAACGCCCCTGCTTAACCAAGACGCGGCAGCGCGGCAGGCTGGAAAGCGTGTCGAGGTCTTTCGTTTTGCCGATGATGTAGGCGCGCTCGGAAGAGCCAAGCACGCGCTGCAACTCGGATACGTCGCCGGGCATTATGACCTGCCGCCGCGCGTAGAACGGCACCGAATGCTTGCGCATGTGCCAGACCACAACAGGCTGTCCGGAGAGCGAGGCGAATTGCGACATGGCCGGAATTGGACCTTCCCACTCGGCGGACAGCACGTCCAGAGCGGTTTTGCCAAATGCCATCACACTAAGGAACAGCCCGGCGGCAAACATGCCGATGGCTATGTGCTGCCGTTTGGCAAAGACAAGCAAGCTGGCGGTAACAGCGAGTGCCAGCAGAATGCACAGACCGGATTGGATGATTTGCGGCAACATAGGGGGCATTTCGCGCAGGCGAATGATGGTGACAGGCACCACATATAGTGCAACCGCGCAAACGACGGCGAAGCATAAAAGCGGCAGAGCCAGCGAGCGAATGCGCTTTTCCTCGATTTGTTTGTCCAGATAAATCCCAGTCAAAATCGCCAAAGCGGGGAACGCCGGCAGCGTATAGGGCAGCAACTTTGACACGCTCGCGCTGAAGAATACGACAATGGCGGTGAACCATAGCAGACAGAAAAACGGCAGCGCAGCCTCTTTCCCACGAATACGTTTCGTGGCGGCCAGCCAGAGCGCCTGCGGCGCAAAGATGGACCACGGCAGGAAGCCGCCGGCAATCGCAGCGATGTGATACCACCACGCGCCTTTGTGATCAACCACGCTGGTGAACCTCTGGAAGTTCTCCCGCACGAGAAACTCTTGATAGTACGCTCCGTGCGTCACGTAAATTTCAGTGGCAAACCAGGGAATAGCTATCGCGCCGACTACGAGCAGTCCACCGACCGGACTGTAGTATCGCCATGCACGCAGAAACTCACCGCGCACAACGTGATACGCGCCCAAAATTCCCGCGGGAAGTATCAACCCCACCGGGCCCTTCGTCATGACGGCCAATCCCACCAATGCGTATCCAAGCCATTTCCAACGGCGTTCTTCCTGCTGGAAGCCATGGTAAAACGCCATAAGCGCGCCAGCGATAAAGAGCGACAGCGGCATATCGGTAATGGCTTCGCGCGCTGTGCCAATGAACAAAGGCGCCGTGACCAGACTGAGAGAAGCCAACAAGGCTGCCCGTTTCGTCGCATATTTATTGAGAAACAGGAAGGTCATGCCGACGAGAATGACACCGCATGAGGCTCCGAAGAAACGCGCGGCAAACTCGGTGACACCGAAAAGCTTGTAGCAACCTGCCATCGCCCAGATAACGAGGGGCGGCTTGGTGAAACGAACAACGTAATTGAGCAGCGTCGTGACGTATTCGCCGGTATCGAGCATCTCGCGCGCCGGTTCGGCGTACAACGATTCGTCGGGGTTGAACAGCGGATAATCGCCCAGATTGCCGAAGAACATCATGCAGGCGGCAGCCAGGACGACCAGCAATGGCAGCAGAATAGCGGAAAGGGGCTCGGGTTCAGATTGCGACAGCCGTTTTAGTCCACTGGGAGTGGTGGTTCGCGCTATAGCCTGCATTTTCGGGTGGGTAGCCGTTGGGCCGGTTGGGCGAGGGACGACCGTGTCATGTTCCAATCTATTTGACAAGAGATCAAGACGATCCAACTAATGATCGTGCCTGCGCACCTGTGCCACTTACACCCTTAACTAATAGAGGACTTGGGCTGGTCGCAGGACGTTAGGAGTTATGCGCGAAAATTCGCCCCTTGTGAGCCCTGAAACCACCAAACGACGTTCTGTCCGTTGCTGAATTGATGCGATTTTCTGAACCCACCCCTTGTGCCGGAATATGCATCGGCTTGGGACCCAGTAATCGCCGAGAATAGCCAAAATTCGTCAATACATTAAACGCAGCGTGGCGCCAAAACGCATAACTCGTAACCGCCCGCCGCACCCGCCAGCTCCCGCCGTTTGAAATATCCCCCCAGGGGGGATAACATTTTCGACTATAATGGGTGCCATGGTCAGATTTTTCCTAGCTCTGCTTTTAGCTATCGCGACGGTCGGAACCCCGGCTCGCGCGCTTTGCAGCTATGCCGAGCCGGCAGAAATGACCTGCTGCTGCTGCAGCGAGCCGGCTGAATGTGCGCAAGTCGTCGGTTCGTGCTGCGACATGCAGGATTCATCCAATCCGGCGTTGCCGCAACCCACCTCCCAGGCAGCAGTAAACCCTGGCGTTCCGCTGGTTAGCAGCGCGCCGACTTTTGCCTACAAAGTGTCGAGCGCGGCTGGCGTTCCTTCCAGATGCGCCTCCTTAACCAAACCGCTGCATCTGGCGAGCAACAAAATCTATTTGCGGCACCGTGCGCTGCTGATTTAAGAACTGCGTCCGTTTGAGATTCAGTGCGGTTCTCGACGAATCGCACCTGCTTTGACGCACGTTTTTAAAAGGAGCATCTCATGAAATCGAAGTCAATTATGTTCGCTACATCACTCGTTATAGCCGCATTCGGCTTGTTGCCCTCGCTGGGCAAAGCCGCGCCGCAGCAGCCTTCCGACGCATCATGCTGCAACGAAGGCGCTGCCTGCTGCGCTCCAGCAGCGCCTTGCTGCGCCGGAGCGGTGCAAAAAGCGAAGCAAAAGGCAGCACCCGCTGCCGCCGGCTGCTGCGCGCCTGACGCACCTTGCTGCGTTCCCGGCGCTGATTGCTGCGGATAGCGAGCTGTTCCACTGAACGTCGCAGCCGGGGTGAAAGCCTCGGCTGCGCCTTTTGTGCCACCGCGCGCGGTGCCTTGTCCACTTAAGAGGAAGCAGCATCCACAGCGACATTTAGCGCAAATATAAGAATAAAATCTCGGCTGTTTTCACATTAAAGGGGCTATGATCTGAGTGTCGCGCGCACCGATTAGGAGAAGCGTGACATGCAGATTACAGGCACTTGAGTCGCTCTTGAACCCGGCAGAAATTCTTTACGGATCCGACAAGTTAGTTGAGGCAAACCACCTCAACGGGCTCGCGGCTGTTCACGAGAAACGGCAGGAATACACCGATGCTGAGCGGCTGTACGAAGAAGCGCTTGCAGTCTACGAGGAAATATTCGGCACTCGTCATTTAACGACAGCGCTCGCGACGCGCAATCTGGCACGCGTTTTGCGCATCCAGGGCAAAACGGCAGAGGCTGCGCTTCTCGATGATCATGCCAGCGATATCCTCTCGAAACGTGGCAGCGATGACGACCTGAACACGCCATTTGGCGGTTCTTCCGGATTTTTCGATTTGATGGGAATTGATGAGCGAATGGTTGATGCTCAGGCTGAGCCCCAGCCCGCCGTCGAGGATGAGTCCACCACTTAAATCGCAGCTAAGGTCGGCAACGCACCGTTTGGCGAACGTCTCTTTTGGTTACGCCGTCGCCCGCGCGCGGCCTAATTATCAAGAACTTATGTTATTGTCCTCTCGGTTTCCGACGGGCGCGCTCTGCTCGTTAGACGGCTCGGGAAGCCGGATCACAGCCACAGGGAGTTTGCAATGGAAGTTTCGAATCGTCTGAAGAACATCCCACCATACGTTTTCGCCGAGATCGACAAGAAACGCCAGGCGGTCGCCGCCCGCGGTGTTGATGTCATCAACCTTGGCATTGGTGATCCGGATCAGCCGACGCCGAAATTCATCGTAGAAGCCGCTCAAAAAGCGCTGGACAATCCAGCCAACCATAAGTATCCACCGTTCGGCGGCATGCCCGAGTACAAGCAAACCGCGGCCGAATGGTGCAACAACCGTTTCAAGATCAACATTGATCCGGCCAACGAAATCACTTCACTGATCGGCTCTAAAGAGGGCATTCACAACATCATCATGGCGTACGTTGATCCCGGCGATGTCGCCCTGATTCCGGATCCTGCGTATCCCGTGTACCGTACATCCACTATTCTTGCCGGTGGAATGCCGCACTTCATGCCGCTCACTCCCGAGAACGACTTCATTCCCGACCTCGATGCTATCCCGGAAGACGTTGCGCGCAAAGCGAAAATCATGTTCCTCAACTATCCAAACAACCCGACCGCGGGCGTTTGCGATCTGAAGTTCTTCGAAAAAGCAGTTGCCTACGCGAAGAAATACGACATCCTTCTTGTGCACGATCTGGCGTACAGCGAGATGACGTTCGACGGTTACGTGGCGCCGTCCATCTTCGAAGTTCCTGGCGCCAAGGAGATCGCTATCGAGTTGCACAGCCTGTCGAAGACGTTCAACATGACCGGTTGGCGCGTCGGCTTTGCCATCGGCAATCAGCAAGCTGTCAAAGCACTCGCCCAGCTTAAATCCAACATAGACACCGATGTGTTCCGCGCAATTCAAGTTGCTGCGATCGCTGCATTCAAAGGACCGCGTGATCACATCGATGCTTGCAACAAGCTGTACATCGAGCGTCGCGATATCGCTGTGGCTAACTTCAAGAAACTCGGGTGGAACGTTAAACCAAACAAGGCAACGTTCTACATGTGGCTGCCGGTGCCGAAAGGCATGACCTCGGCCGAGTTTTGCACCTTGATGCTGGAAGAAGCTGGTATCGTCGTGCCACCAGGAACAGCCTACGGACCCAACGGCGAAGGCTTTTTCCGCATGTCGCTTTGCACGGACAAGGTGCGGTTGCAGGAAGCATTTACACGCATGGAAAAGCACTCGATCACCTTTGATCGCGGCGCTGCCCGAGTCTAGATCGCATACGCAGATAAAGAAACGTTGGGGGCGGCAATTATGCCGCCCCCTTACTTTTGCATCAGATCAACGATAACGATTACGAACCGGTTTTAGCGGTTGAACTCTTCTTCGTCGATTTATGATGATGGCGGCGAGCCGCATGGTGCTTGGTGGTTTTCTTTTCGGTCGAGGTGCTGGTGCTCGAGCCGGCAGCGGATGCATCAGCGCCGGTGGTCGCCGCCGAAGCGCCATCACCAGTAGCCGTACCCTGTGCAAAAGCAATCGAGCTGGTGCTAAGAACGACCAAAGCGGCCAACGTTGCAAACAATTTCATAGGTTCAAATCCTCAAGAGAACTCAGACGCGCCGAATTTCGGCAAGCAGATAGTCTAAACCAAAGCAGCAAGAACAAACCGCGTCCACACGAGGTTGCACAGGATTATGCAAAAACAGCTATCAGTGGTGGCGCCTGTGATGCCGACGGCGTGTGGGATTTGAGGTTTTGGTCATCTGCTTAGTTTTGTGCTTGCGAGTTTTTTTAGACGCGGGTTCTTCGGGTGACTTCTTGGTTTGCGCCACCGATTTGGCAACCTCTTTTTGTTGTTTTTGTCCCGAAGTTGCTTGTTTTTGTTCTACCACCGGCTTCTGCTCACCTGCCTTCGGTACTGCCGGCTTCGTATCGGATGGCTTCGCCGCATTTGGCTTTTCGTCCGGCTTGACCTCGGGCTTTACGCCCGGCAATGGTGCGCTTTGCCCGGAGCCGGCCGCTGAAACTTGCACGAGCGCAGGCGGCCACAAAATGAACTTCGGTTCCGGCAAGTTCCACGCGCGCGCGCGCCGCGGCGGAATTGATTTGTCCAGACCAGCCTGTATGACAGGCGTATCCGCAACAACCGCCATCGGACGAGCCTGTGCTTCCAAAAAATAGTAGGCACCACCGGCGGCATCATCTAAAGCCTGACGATATTGAGCGGCGGTTCCACCCGAGCTTTGAAAAACCGCACGACGCGCGGCTAGCATCGCGGACAGCGCGTTCTGACGAACCGCCAAAGCACGCAGCTCAGCAGTGCGCCTTTCTTGTTCCGCCGCGGGCGCGTCCGCCTTGACCCTTTGGCTGCGCACCTCTAACAGACGACCTTCGACGCCGAGCAAACGGCGTTTCATCTTCACCAATGCAGCATAGTTGATTGCTTGCTGCAGTTCGCTGTACCGCGGCATCTTCTCGACGTGTTCACCAACAAACTCGGGAACATCTGACAGTAAGTGGACGCTGATATCAGCGCCACCGCGTGTTTGCTGCGTTGCGGTGAACGACTCGAAATTCTGCTCGGCACCCGGCACCACAATCAAGGCATCGTTGGACACTGCTCGACCATCTTTGCTTGTCAGCTTCAGCACGGATGCCGCATTATTGGTGAGCCGAACAATGGCAGGCAGATTGGTGCCATACACAGCGACGCGCGCGGGAAACTCATCGCCGCGCTTGGGTTGGGCTACATCCGTTTCAAAAGTGACACGCACCACATCAGCTTCCAGGGGTGTGGTAGTGTCACCAGATTTGGTGGCAACGTAAAGCTCCTTGATCGGTCCGGCGTTTATGTGCGCCGGGACACGCCCCAAGAGCGCGTTCGGCGAACCGGAAACGACATCGCTCGGCACGCCATCGACCAGAATCCGGTCGCTGCCCGGCCTGGCATCAAATCCGTCACCGAGCACCGCAATCATTTCACCGGCTTCGACGACTGCCGGCGCGTACAGCAAGGCAGGAAGCGGTCCGCCACGATCGGCAGGAACCAGGCTCTGCACGGCGGCACCAGCTTCAGGCACCGCCAACAAACCATCAGGTAATAACGCAAAATCGCGGTGCTCTATCTCCGTTTCATCCGCGGCCTTCAGCACCAGCGCCACGGCACCCGTATTCGGGACGGTAAAAACAGCCTGCCCAGCCGCATTGGTATCGAAGGGCACACCGTTGACTAGAACAGAAACTTTGGCAAGCGGCACGCCAACTGCGTTTACGACTGTTACCCACGCCTGCTTCTTCGGCATCAGCGCAGGAACGCTGAGGATGTGCGCGCCTGGCGGAGCGGCGTTGCACACGACTTTTGATTCCGGTGCCGGCACGAAATTGCCGCCGCCCGCGGTGGCGGGCTCAGCACCGGATACGCTTCCGGCTGCCACCAGGCTATATGCCAGGCTCGCCAGAATGACCGCAAAAGAATTTCGTGTCTTAGGCATTGTCTCGATGAGAGTCTCCGCATGAGATGTGCCCGCTGGGAGGCGCCGAGTATCTTTTTATAGGTCGTGCGATAATCTATTTTTTCGTCAAGAGGAAAGACGATGTCACAAGCCGCTCTACGCGAAGAGATGCTGCAAATTGGCAGACAAAACAGACAGGTGCCAGTGTACATCGCTTCGCCGGAAAAGGTTGAACACCGCCCGGCGGTAATTGTCGTTCACGAGATTTTCGGGCTTAACGACCACATCAAGGACATCTGCAGGCGTTTTGCCGGTGCCGGGTTCACTGCCGCCGCACCTGACTTATTCGCCCAAGCCGACGGGCTGCCGGACGATCGCAACGATTTGGCGGCCATGCGAGCAGTCTGGCAGAAGATACCAGACAGCCAGCTCATCGCTGATTTGCAGGCGGTTCAGGCGGAACTGGCTAAGCGGGCGGATGTAGCGGCGGATAAAGTTGGAACCATCGGATATTGCATGGGCGGCGCGATTGCGTACATGTTCGCATGCAGCGGCAGCGGTGTCGCATGGGTAGCGGATTATTACGGGCGCGTCTACTATCCGCAACTCAGCGAGACAAAACCCAAACACCCGATTGACTACACCGATGGTCTGATGTGTCCCGTATTCGGCGCGTTTGCAGGGGTGGACGAGCTGATCACTGCCGAACATGTGAAAGAGTTCGAACAACGCATTGCCGCCCGCAAAGTGCCGCACGAGATAAAAGTCTACGGTGATGCGCACCACGCGTTTTTCAACGATGTCCGCGAGTTTTACAACAAGGACGCCGCGATGGATGCCTGGAGACGTACGCTGGATTTCGTCGGTAAGTCGCTGCAATCGACGGTCCAGCGTTGATGTCCGGCAAGAGTCAGCTTCTTTCGGTTCTTGCATATTTGAAGAAGCAGTCTCTGCGACTGGGCGAGATCAGCGAACCGGAGAAACGCAGGTTGCTGGCGGCATTGCTTTTGCAATGCGCAGGCGGCCATCCTGCGGAATTGTTTTCACTGACTGGCGAACTTTTACCGGCGCATCTTGCGCTGCAACTAGGTATTCCATCGCAAAGCGAATTCCAGCGCGCGAGGCAATGGCTGCCGTGCGCACCGAATTTGGTGGCATCGCTGGACCCGGGCGTTCTCAGCTATTTATATCAGTTCTTCTGCGCCGGCGACAGGGAGCGCTCTAAAGAACGCGTTCAGCAAGCAAACAAGAATTCCACGGACGACGACACGATTGCATTCACCCAACTGTATACGCCAACCTGGGTGGCCGATTATCTGCTTGATCAATGCGGTACCATCGAACATTCGCGTCTTCTCGACCCTTCTTGCGGTGCAGGCATCTTTCTCTGGCGCGCGTTCGACCGCGGAATCGAACGTGCGCGAAAGCGCCAGCAGCCAGTTCCGAGCACCGCGCGCCAGTTGTTGAGCAGTTTGCACGGGTGCGACATTGACCCTCTCGGGCTTTGGGTCTGCGCGCTGGGATTCGCTCAGCGCCTTCGTTCGCTGGGTCTAAGCGACATGCCCAAGCTCAACCTTGAACTCGTCGGAAGCGATCGAACATCCGACGCAGATTCATTCAAGCAGCAACATTCGCAACCTACTCTCGGCAGTCTGAGCCGAGATTGGCAGCCGGGACACATGCTGTCCACACAATACGACGTCGTCGTGGGCAACCCGCCTTATCTTGGCAGAAAACTTCTGGATCGCAGGCTCAAAGACCAACTGCGTGCAAAGTATCCGTTATCGCATCAGGACCTGTGTACTGCCTTCATCGAGCGCGGCATTGAACTTTTAAAGCCCGGTGGACGCCTCGGCTACATCACGCAGGCTTCGCTGCTTTATCTGCCCACTTATGGCAAGTTTCGCGAATCGCTGCTTCACAGCTCGTTCATCGTGCAGGTCGTTGAATTAGGCGCGAAGGTTTTTCCTTTGCAGTCAGGCGAAAAGGTCAACAGCATCTTGCTCGTCGTGGAGAATGCTTCCGCCGAACAGCGACAGTCGGAATTCATCGATTTGACACAGACTGCAAACAAGGTTGCAGCGTTAGAACTCAACGAAGAGTCGGTCAAGTTTCGCGTTGCACAAAGCGATTTTCAACAACACCGGCAAGCCGCCTTCAATTACCGCGTGCCTGCGATTCTAGTGTCGATGCGAAGCCGTTCCGCGCGGCTTCAGGAGTTCAGCGAAATTCGGCAAGGACTTGCAACAAGCGATAACGGTCGTTTCATCAAATATTGGTGGGAAGTGCCAGTGGCTGAGCTGGGGAAGCGCTGGATTCCCTATGCGAAAGGCGGAGGCAGCGAACGCTGGTACAGTCCGATCGCGACAGTGATCGACTGGCAAGACGACGGCGCTGCGGTGAAACAGGCGGTCGCTGAGAATTATCCTTATCTCAACGGCAAAACCGCCTGGGTGATCAAGAATGAGCGCTTCTACTTTCTCGAGGGACTGACCTTCTCGCTCGTGAACACACGCCAACTCTCGGTCCGCTACCTGCCACCCGGATGCATCTTCGATGTGGGAGGCTCGTGCTTATTTCCCGAAGAAGAAGATCGTCTCTGGGTACTGGCGTACATGAACTCCTCGCTGATATCCGCTTACGCAGAGATTTTGAACCCGACAATCAACTATCAAGTTGGTGATTTGAAGGAACTGCCTGTGATACCACTCGCTGCCCACGTGCGCCTGAGGCTTGCCGACCTGGCAGCCCAATGCATCCAGAACAAACGCTTCCTGTCTCAATTCGGTTCAACAGACGCCACGGCGTCTCAAGCGGAGTGGTTTGCCGAGCATCGCGAGTACGAAGGAGCGCTGGCGGCATGCAGGTTGGCGGTCGCTGGATTGGATGCCGCCGAGCGCGAGATTGATGCGACTGTGCTGCGACAAGCGCGCGAGCAATTCAGTCTGACGCCGGATGAATTTCTGCAAGTGACTTCGCTCAGCGATCGCGCGCTCTCCCGCCGGCGTCCGGTAACGCTACCCTTTCAATCAAAGCAGCAGTTCGACGCCTTGCTCGCCCTCGCCCGCCAGCGGACGCTTATCTCTGCATCGGAATCATGACGCGTTCGCGTTGAGGTTGCTTTTTGATGACGAGACTGCCGGTCATCATATCGTGCAGCGCTTGTTTCTGAGGCGTAAAACCAGCCATCGCAAAGCCAATATAGAGACTGACAATCGATGCGAGCTTGCAAATTTGTCTGCCCATTGAACGCCAGAAGGTGAGCCGCTGACCGTTCAAATCCACGACTTGCAGCCCCAACAGCATCTTGCCGGGCGTGCCTTGAAACTTTGACGACTCGAAGCAGGCGAAGTAAATTGCCGGCGCGAAGCAAAACGCAAAGGCGATCAGCAGCGCTCCCATTGTGCTCGCAATGCTTGCTGGAACAGCTCCGAGCGATTGAAGCGAGTCGGACAAAGCAGCAGTGACGAACGCCAGTGTCGCCACTAATACACTGACGTAGATGGAAACTATTACGGCATCTATCGCGTAGGCACAGGCACGCAGCCAAAAGCCCGCGTAATACCGCTCTGTAGCTGGTTCGACCGGATATAACCCGAGCATAGCTCCCCTCTTGAGCGCCCTACGATTATGCCTCACGAGGAGCCATTAGGCTAGCCCTATGTGAAGTTCAGCCCTCGCGCCGGCTCCAACCAGATCAATAGTCCTGATGGATCTTTTCGTAGTCGTTCTTGACCCAACTGAAGCCGGGCTGAACATCAGCCGCTGCGATGTAGTCGGCGTCAAAGTGCACTTCCTGGCGCTGGCTTTCCGATGGGAATGTCAGTCCGGGGTTGCCGTCAAGGCTCGCGATGGCATCGAGAATGGTTGATTCGAATTGCGGTGCGCCTTTGAAATTGATGACCTGAGCGGTAATGTGATGATCGCGAGTAACGGTGACACGAATGGTTGCCTTACCCGGGTCACGAGCGATCCGCTGCCAGCGCTCGTAAATAGCTTGTGACAGTTGCTTGTGCCAGCGTTCCCAGGCGAGGACCATCTCACGGGAATTCCGCTCGGCGCCGATGTCGAAGTTTTTCGGAGGCTTCGCGAAATCGTTGTCGTCCACTACACCGTTGAGCGGTGAGGCTTTCGCGGTCATGGGTGTTCCAGCGAAAGCGCCGGAATCGACGGCGCTGCCCTGCAATGCGGCCGGCGCGCGTGAGATGCGCAGTCCGCTTCCATCTGCGCGTCCGTTGAGCGGGCGCCCGGAGCCGCCGTGATTCAAGCGCAGGTTTTCCTCCGACACGCCGCCTTTCAGGAAATCCGCGCGGGCCGCAGTCGTTGTCACCGCGACCATCATGAGCGAAAGGAACAGCGCTGCCAATTTGACTTTGCCAAACAAGCTTCCGCCTGTCGCTACGTGAAAAGTGCTCTTGTCGAACATCGCCTTGAGAAACATGACTCCCGCTCCCATAACCGAACTTACTAGAAACCGCCCATGAACAAACCCATTAGCCCGCCGGTGAGCGCACCGCGGATGGCACCACCTTTGAAGCCACCGGCGCTGTGCATGCTCGTCAGTCCACCGAGTGCGGCACCCGCGAGGGCGCCTGTAACGCCGCTGCGGACGAGGCGCGTTCCGCGACCGCTGTAGTACGAACCTCCGCCGACCAATCCGCTCAAACCGCCGGCTAAGCCACCCAAGCCGCCGCCCATTCCAAAGCCCATGCCACTGCCCATATTGCCGCCGAAAGCGTGCCCATACAGTTGGCGTTCGCCCTGACTGGTGAATGGCTGCACGCCGCCATTGGGATCGCTCATGCTGTTATCGGCAATGTCGTTGTTGTCGTAGCTTTGCAGTCCCTGACTGTCGCCGCCCAACCCGCGCGAGCCGCGACCGGAGCCGTATCCATTGCCATTACCGCCGCGATAGTCGGGCGCCGGCATCGGCTGGTCCTGCGCCACTCGCGGTTGCGACTGCTGCGAACGCGAGGAGGAATGACTCAGATCTTCCATAGTGGCGCGATAGAGGTCATTGTCCGGCGCCAGCGAGATGGCGCGGTTCAGATATTCGCGCGCTTTCGCGTTGTCGCCCTTACCGCGATATGCTTGCGCCAAGCCGAATTGCACGTTGGCGTCATTGGGATCCTGGCGCGCGATTTGCTGCAGCGCAGCGATCGCTTTGTCATAGTTACCGGCTTTGTATGCGGCTGCCGCATCTTGAGCGACATTACGCATTTGCTGTTTTTGTTGTAGCTGCTGCGTGGTTTGTTGCGCCACTTGCTGCTGGCGGAGCTTGTCTTGAACGGATGCAACCGCATCGTGAATGTCCGAATCGTTAGGATTCACGCGCGCTGCTGATTGGTAATAACGCAACGCACCGTTGAGGTCACCTCGATCTTCAGCCATGGCGCCGAGGTTGAAGTTGGCATCAGCGTTGTTGGAGTCGATGGAAAGAACTTGCTTGAACAGCCGCTCGGCGCCCTGGGTGTCGCCGGCATTGTGGCGTTCAAGTGCCTGCCGCAGCAGATCTTTCGTGCGATCGCTTTTGCTTGCCGGAGCCGATTGCGAATAAGCCGAGTCGTCATTGTTGTCGTACATCGGACTGGCGCTGCTGCGCGCCGGTGCCGGCGCAGCCTTCGGCGTCGGCTGCTGGAACGCGGAAGGATCAACCTGACCAGCCATGGGGGGCAGGTATTGTGGCGAGTTGGCGGCAAACGCCGGCGCCGTCATCGGCAGAACAGTTGCGACTGCCAGCCAAAGGCAAAGGGCGGCTCTCATCGGAAGTCCGGCAACTGTCATGATGTTCACCCGCATAGTAAGCAACCTAACTCGCCGCCGGAGCAATGCCGGCTGGCTCATCACACAAGCAAACAGACGCTCGTAATTGCTCAGTGTTCCGCTGAGTTTGGCGATCCGTTCACAAATGCGCAATATCGTCAAAAAGCTCAGCCATAGCGAGTCTTCGCCGATTGCGATGATTTTGATTATGGCACAACCGTCTTGCGACCGGACCAGACGTAACGTTTCAGAAGCGGCGCCGGGCGGAAACGCTCACCGTGCTGCTCAAACAAGCTCTCAATCTTGCGCAAAGTATTTTCCAAGCCAATGTCGGCGGCAAGGGCGAGGGGTCCCTTTCGCATGCCGAGACCAGCCATGAGCGCCGGGTCGAGGTCCTCAGGCGCGCAGACCTTTTCCTGCAAGACCAGGAAGGCCTCGTTGATCATCGGCAGGAAGAGACGTTCGGCATCGACCGGAGGAACGGCACCAGACGATACGCCTGCGCTCCGGGCGGGGGACAGTTCACACACGGCCGGATTCGGCGTGGTGCGCTTCCTGGTCTCGGGGTCGTACAGGTAAAAGCCGCGGCCTGTTTTTTGTCCAAGCAGGTTGGCATCGACCATGGATTGCAGAATAGGCGGCGGCAAGAAACGTTCACCATACTCGGAGTAATTGAACTTGGCGACTGCAAGCCCAATATCGGCGCCGTTCATGTCGCGCAGGGCGAGCGGCCCAACCGGCATAACGTAGTCGCAGACAGCCTTATCAATCGCCTCAATATCCATGCCTTCCTGCAAGCACCACAGGGACTCGTTCATGTAGCGCCCGAGCAGGCGATTTACAAGAAACGAAGCACACTCTTCCACACGCACAGCCAGTTTGCCGATGCTGCGAGCAAACTCGATGCACTCTGCGACCATTTCTTCCGAGGTGTCCAATCCTGGAATCACCTCGACCAGCTTCATGAGATGAGCCGGGTTGAAGAAGTGCAAGCCGATTACGCGCTCGGGAGAGGACGTAAACGCGCCAATGCGAGTGATTGAAAGCGATGAGGTGTTGCTGCCGAGAATCGCATCTCGGCGGCAATGCTTTTCCAACTCTTCAAAAACCGATCTTTTTATATCTATGTTTTCTGATACTGCTTCGATAACCAGATCGACGTCTTTAAAGTCCGCGAAATCAACGGTAGTTGTGATGAGGCTTTTCTGGCGTTCGGCGTCTTCGGGACTTAGCCCCTTCTTAACTCTGGATTCGAGAAACTTGTTGATGCGTTGCAAGCCTGATTGGAGAAACTCTTCGTTGACGTCCTTTAGAACGACCGGATAGCCGCTTCCAATCATTGCCACGGCTATGGAACTGCCCATAGTGCCCGCGCCCACGACAGCAACTTTTTCAACTGACATCTTTTGGTTTCCGTGTGATTAGCAGATAGAACAGGCTGAGATTATCGAACGCGAGAGAGAGATGTCCCGACCCATGTCAAGCACCCAGTCTTTCTGACCCAGCGCTGCAGCCATGTCTGCAAAAGGCTTCAATCCCAGTAATAATGCCGGTTTCCGGATCTTGAGAATTAATCACTTGACATTTCCGAGTTTATTAAAGACCTATAGCTTTTTGTTTACGTTTCGTTATCATATTGACCAAAGTTAAGTGTTCATTAACGCGCCCACGTCACTTGGTTTCCCCGGAGTCTGCTTAGGCAGGAAGGCGGGCTTATGTTCGTTTACCTCCTCATTGCTTCTGAACTAGCCGTTCTTTACCTGGTGTTCTGGTATCTGTACGTGCGCGAGCCGAAGTGCAAGCGCCGCATCTCCGCCGATCTCTGGGGCATGTACGACCGCTCGATGAATCCAGGACAGGCAGACCCGACGCTGCCTTTCGTTCAAGCTCTCGATCGCCAGCGCTATTACGCGGATGCTTATCACGAAAAAGCCCCCGAGTATGTGCTGGACCATATAACCAATCGCTACGTGCCAGTGGCTGAGGCAAACGGACTCATGCAGCGCATGGCAGCCACCGTCGACAGCAAGCTGAGCCAGCTCAACGTCAAGCCGTAATACGCAAATTTGCATCGTTTTCGCTAAACTAGTAGCCGCGAGAAACGGTGGTGCATATTGGCAGGCAATCAGCAGCTCGAAGAATCTGCGCACACTGATGCAAGCAACCGGCCTGTGCTGGTTTCCATCAGAGGCGTGAAAAAACACTTCCCAATCAAGAAGGGATTTTTCAACAAGCAAGTCGGCGCCGTGCGCGCGCTGGACGGCATCAACCTCGACGTTTTCCAGGGAGAAACGTTGGGGCTGGTCGGTGAATCCGGTTGCGGCAAATCCACGCTCGGACGCGTGATGTTGCGCTTGCTGCCTGCCACCGAGGGCAGCGTCAAGTTTGGCGATGTTGACGTATTGCGGTGCGACCAACAGACGTTGAAGAAACTGCGCGCCGACATGCAAATCGTTTTTCAAAACCCCTATGCCAGCCTCGATCCCCGCATGACAGTCGGGCAGAGCATCGCGGAGCCGCTCGAGGTTCATCGCTCGGCGGCAGGGACTGACCTGCGAAAGAAAGTTACCGAGCTGATGAACCTGGTCGGTCTCTCATCAGCAATGTACGACCGCTACCCGCATGAATTCTCGGGTGGGCAAAGACAACGCGTCGGCATCGCGCGCGCTCTGGCGCTGCGTCCCAAACTGATTGTCGCTGACGAACCCGTCTCCGCGCTGGACGTTAGCGTGCAGGCGCAGATTCTCAATCTGCTCGTCGATTTGCGCAAAGAATTTGGTTTGACGTATGTGTTCATCGCGCACAACCTTGACGTAGTGCGATACATCAGCGATCGCATCGCGGTCATGTATCTGGGCAGCATCGTGGAAGTCGGCAAGACGCGCGAAGTCTATCGAACCCCCTTGCACCCATACACCAAAGCGTTGATCAGCGCGGCTCCCGTTCCCGACCCCGACGTCGACCGCAGTGGGCGCATCATTTTGCAAGGCGATTTGCCCAGCCCGGCGAATCCGCCGACTGGATGCCGTTTTCACACGCGCTGCCCCCTGGCTCAACCCAATTGCGTATCGGATGTTCCTCCCCTGCGCGAGATCCAGCCCGGACATTTTGCGGCCTGCCATTACGCCGAAACTCTGCTCCCCGGCGGGCAGCCACCCGCCCGGTCGATTTAAGTCGGCACTCCCCAATCCGGGCATAATGGAGGTGGCTGCGCTCGCGGCTGCGGAGGGTCGATGAAACGTTTGATGTCACTTTTGGCAACCGCGCTGCTGCTTGGCGCCGGCTTCCAATCGTTTGCACTGCCGGCTGAAGCGGACGAACAGGGCTGGGGGTTGCTGGTCAACAGCCCGCATGTCGGCAAAATCTACGTCTACGTCACAGGCGAAGGATTCGCGATTTCGCTGCCAAAAACGGGTGCCAAGTTCGTCACGCATGCCCCCGATTGGCGCGTCATCATATACAACGACAAGACACACGTTTATTACGTCGAACGCATGGAAGATCTCGAGGGATTGACGAAGAGCCCGAAAGCGCGCCAGGCAACGCAGGCTGGCCGAAAAGCGACGGTACAACAAGCACGCAAAGGAACAACGCGCACCATCGCCGGATGCACCTCCACGCAGTATTTCATCAATACATACAGCGCCGAGGGTGGCGCGAAACAAGCTGAGGCGTGGATTAGCAATCAGTTGCATCCACCTCGGCAACTATCGATGACGCTCGGCAAGATTTTTGGAATCGACACCAGTGCCTTTCCTGACGGCATGCCAATGCAAGTGATATTGACCACTGAAGGCGGGCGGCGCGAAAACATCTACGATACCGTGCTTTGCCAGCCGCAAACTATTCGCTCAGCGTCGTTCAACTATCCGCCAAGCTATACGCGCGTCGATAATGAACTTGCCGTGCTGGTCGACGAGAAAAGCCGCAAGAAGATGGAAACGATTCTGGATGACTCCGAGGATCTCGACACGCTTCTGTCCACGCCCGGCGCAGCTGGCAGCAGCGGCGGCAGTAAAGCATACTCAAGCAACAATCGCAGCAGTTCCAACTACGGCTCGGCGTACACGGGCGGCAAGAGTGCCACCGCGGCTGGTACCATGCCAACTAATAGCACCGGCACCGGCAATGGTGGCACGGCCAAAAACGGAGACTTCTGGAATTCCATGCTCAACCAACTCGGTGGCAAGAAATAACGATTTTCTAGAGCTCGGGGATGGTTTCGATCTTTTCGTCGTGGACGGGTTGCGGGCGATTCTCGGGAAGTTTCTTTCCGGCGCGCAGCAGCTCTACATCCTCGACCTGTGCGTCGGCTTTGGCCCCGAGGACTTCGCGGTAATTTTGAATCGCCTGATCATAATTCTTCAGCGCGTCTTGATGCTTGGCAGCAGCTTCCAGCGGATTTCCGCTGGCACTCAAATATTGCGACCAGGCATCGTACAAACCGCCCAATAGTTTGTGCGCATAGGCGGCACCTACCGAAACGTCTCCTTCCGTTTCTCGCATGATTGAGAAGATGCGCAGATACTGCGTTTCGGCTTCAGCAAATCGTTTCTGTGATTGGTAGACGAGCGCGAGTTGTTCAAGCAGCGGGATCAACTCGGGGTCATTTGAGCCCAGGTACTTTTCGATCGTCTCGCTGCTCCGACGCAGCATCTCTTCCGGACCGGTCATAGTGTCGCCAAGTTCGATCTGCTTGAACAAATCCAGACTGACCAGCGACATTTGCGCGAACTTTATCTTGTAGAGTTCTTCCGCTGAAAGCTTGTACACTTTCTCAAACAGCGTGCGTCCCTTTTGGAATTCATGTTCCGAGTTATAGACCCACGCCAACGGCTTTAGAGTCCCGATGTAGCGCGGATCTTCGTCACCAAATGCTGCCAGCGCGACGCGCGCGGCTTCGGTAAATTTCGCCTGCGCCTCGGCATAATCTTCGCGACGGTATGCTTGTTGCGCCTGCTGTTTCAAATCACGCCAATGCGCTTCTTGATTGCTTCTCATGAACATTACAGCGCACGCAACGACGCAACCGGCTATCACCATCGATAGCGTCACGAGCAAGGCATTGCTGGCAAACTCAGAGTAACGCCGCATGTGGCGGCGTGTTTGTGCGGCGCGCGCTTTGAGTTTCACATGCAGGGGGCGGCGATCCTTGAATCCCGCTTTGGTCAAAAGCAAGTCATCATGCAGTTCCGCCATGGATTGGTAGCGCTGATCAGGCTCCTTTTCGAGCGCGCGCATAATCACAGCTTCGAGCTTGGCCGAAATTTTCAATCCCGGGCGAAATTCGTTGAAGCGCTTGGGTGGCTCATTGATGTGCTTGTACATCGTTTCGAGAACATGCTCGCCAACGATCGGCGGCTTGCCCATCAATGCCTCATACATGACGCAGCCCATCGAATAAATATCAGAGCGCAAATCAACTTTGCGGCCGATGAACTGCTCAGGGCTCATGTACAGCGGACTTCCGAAGACCTCGCCAGTTTGTGTCAGGTTCAATTCCTTGCCGGAGCCGGGCATCATTTTGGCAATGCCGAAATCGACAATCTTCACGAAATCGGCCTGATCCCTGGTCGAGATCAACATGATGTTGCTCGGCTTGAGGTCTCGGTGCAAAACGTTCTTCGCGTGAGCGGCAGCCAATGCTTCGCAAACCTGAATGAAGATGTTCACCGCACGCTCGGGATCGATTTGTCCCTCAGCCTCAATTACGTCTGCCAGGCTTTTTCCTTGCAGGTATTCCATAACGAGGAACGGCTGTCCGGTGGACGCAACGCCAAAGTCGTATGCCTGGATGACGTTCTGGTGCTCAATTTTGCCGGCGGCTTTAGCTTCCTGGTTGAAACGATGGACGCTCTGCGGATCGTGCAGCAGGTGCTGGTGCAACATCTTGATCGCGATGGTGCGATCCATCCACTGGTCGTGCGCCTTATAAATCGCGCCCATGCCGCCGCGACCGATAATCTCGACAATTTTGTAGCAGCCGAGCGTTTGCCCGAGCATCGGGTCGACTGACGGCGGCAAGAGCAAATCGGCGTCGCAAGCGCAAATAGCCTGCTCCCCTGCCAGTTCAAGACCGCAGTTAGAGCAGGTTCTCGTCGTGGTCGCCTGATCGCCTGGAAGCTCCTGATCCATCACCTATCTCAGCCGCCGCGCCCGCCTGCCGGGCTCTTAAGTGATATTCCCGTTTTGAGCGACCTCACGCCCGCAGCCAGGATCGCGCCGGCCGGGATCTAAGAATGGCTGGAACACCTGCGCTCCGGTTGCTAAGGTGCAACTTTGGGGCGCAGGTCGGTGATTGAGCCATCCGTGCGATACCACACGGAGCCAAAAATCCCCTTGTCGACTATTTCCGAGTAGACCGCGAAGACGCACTTGCCCGGACCAACGCCGACCGCCTCGAGCAACGGCGCGGTCCACTTGCGCAACGTCAGGATGCGGGTTTCGCTGCCTGTGATTACCCAGATTGGAAATCCAGCGCGCAAAAAGGCCTTGATTTTCGGCTCCCAGTGCCGCGTTTGGCGGAAGTTGCCGGTATCAATTTCCAGCAAAACCTTGATGGGATCGGTGCCGGGATACTTGAAAGAAACGGTGGCATCGGCGCGTTCATCATGCTCTGACACTTCGCCCGAGAGTTCTTTCCAGAACTCTCGCCCGGTAGTCCATTCCATGTCCTTGATAATTCCGTTGCGCTCGGCGGCTTCCAGCGCAAGGCGAATATCGACGAGCCGCAGGAAATGCTCTTTGTGGTAGGTGTGCGGCGGTCCGGTTGGGATCGTCTCCCAGGAAATGCCGCGATGCTGTTCCAGCGCCTTGGCGCCGGCAGTGGTCAGGAAGTACACCAATTCAGGGCGCCCGCGACCTTCCATGCGACCGCTGGACGCGGCACCGGTAAATCCCGCCTGCTGCAGGCGGCGCAGCCTTTTGCGTGCTGTCTCGTAGCTGATATCGGGGAAGCAAAGCACGGCTAGCTGGCTGGACGTGATCGCCCTGTGCAGATAAAGCTGAACCAGCGCCCAAATGTCGCGCTGCATCAGCACCAAGCTCCGCTTCTTGGGCTTATTCTTGAGGGCTCGATCGCTCATTGCGTACGGTTTCCGTGCTGCCTAAAATGTACCCCGTAAATTGAATTGTACGCTAGTCCAAGCATTAGGTACAGAGGGGATTAGACCGGGATATCAGGGGCTGCGCAATTGCCGAACACGTGTCCAGCGCCTAAGCCACTAAATGCGGTGCAGCAACTTTTACTGTACAGGCAAGCGCTTAGGCAGAAATTAGAATTGATCTTTTTCACAACTCCTCTTCGCAACGCGGCTAGACGACTGGCGTCCGGTAAACTGTCATCATGCCTATAACTGAAGACTCCAAAGAAAAGCTCAAGGCACGCCTTGCACGCGCCATCGGGCACCTGAACACCGTCTACCGCATGGTAGACGAGAAGAAGTACTGCATCGATGTTCTGCACCAGCTAAAAGCTGTGCAAGCCGCACTCGATAAATCCGCGGAAGTCATGCTGAGGCAGCATCTGGAAACATGTGTGGTAGAAGCGGTCCGCAACCAAGACTCCGAGCGAGTGATCGAAGAATTGATGCAGGTGTTCAAGAAAGCACCCGATCTGTACGATGAAGATTCTCGCGCCGATCTTGGCTCGGTTGTCGTGGCGCCTCCAAAAGGCGGATGCTGCAAATAAGCAGCACGCCGCGCTCATAGCTGCGGGCGCCGGTCCAAGCAAACAATGCATCCTAATTGTGACGTCGATATCGTAACTGATTTAGTGCAACGAGTAGTACAATTGGCTATATGAGGCTGGGGCAGTTACTCGTTGATAGTGGTTGTATCTCGCAGGCAGAACTGTCGGCCGGGCTCTCCTATGCGCAGACCAAGACGCTGCCCATCGGTCGCTGCTTGATTCTGCTGCGTTCCATAAACGAGGAACAGTTGCAAGCCGCACTGCGCGCGCAACAGCACTTGCGCAACGGGCTGGCGACGCCGGTCGCCGTCGAAGTCCTGCGATCCGCGCTGCGCGAAAACGCCAGCTACGACAAAGTGCTCGAACGCTCTTCCAGCAACGAAGCCCAAGCCTACGTCCGTTCAGGCGCTTCAGCCACAGCCGGGTTCCAGAAGACCACCGGAACAGCGACCATCGTCACGGGTGCCACCGCAACTGGTGCGGCAGTAGACGCAACCAAATCGTCCTCTGCGCTAATCGAAGCCGGCGAAGCGTTCCTCAAAAAGCAACAGTTTCCTGATGCTGAGGCACACCTGCGAGCCGCATCGGACAAGCTTCAGCGGCAGCCGGTGCCGGACGAGTCGCAGATCATACGCGCCCGCAGCAAACTAGCCGAGGTTTTGTTCGGCTCAAAAAAGTTTGCTGAGGGCGAGGTCCTGTTCGAAGAGATCTGCAAGGCCGCGCGCAGTTCAACACTCGGCACTGAAGATACGATCGCAGCAAAAGCAGTCAGCGAACTTGCAGACGGACTGGCTCTGGCCCAACGCCCGGATCTGGCGTTGAGGGCATATATTCTTGCCGGTGAACTCTTCGAGAACCGGCTTCCCAGCTCGCTCGCCGATTGCATCTGCAATTTGCGCGCAGCATCGGTAATCAGTCGTGTCGTCCCGGCCGGCAGCGAACGCAAGCGTCTCGGCGAGCTATTCGTCGCCTCGGGCTACGTCAATGACGTACAACTCCAGCAGGCGCTCGCGAAGGGCAAGGAGCTGCAAGTTCCGCTCGGCAACGCACTCGAACAAATGGGCATCATCTCGGCGCAGCTGCTCAGGTCCGTGATGCATTGCCAACTCTTGATTCAAGATTCAATTCTCGCCGAGCCCGTCGCGATTCATGCGCTGCGAATCGCCCAGCGCCAGCAGATGGATCTAGGTACGTTTCTCCAGGGTGCAAACATTCCGCGCGGCAAAGAGCACACGCCAACGGAGAAACAAATTTCAGATTGCCTGGACAATTTGATCGGCCTGGAATCGAAGGGACAGGCAAAGTCGCCTGAAGCCGGCGCGCTTTGTTTGCAGCTCGGCAAGCTTTATGTTGAACGGGGTTCAATGTTCGATGCGGAGTTTTCCTTCAGGCGAGCGCAAGCCGCGCTGCAAGATCAGCGTTCGCAGGACTATGTAGAGGCGGTCGTCGGATTGTCGACGGCTCTCATCAAGCAAGGGCGAAAAACTGAGGCGCACAGCCTGCTTTCGAAGGCGATGACCGCTATTCCGACGACACCATCGAACGCACTGGCTGAGTTCTTCGACCAGCTCAGTTTGCTTGAATTCGACATGAGCAACACGATGATGGCATTTTCAATGGCGCGTTCAGCGTTGTCGATCATGGATCAGATTCCGACCACCGCCGCCAAGACGCGCGTTGCAACGCTGGAACGGCTTGCCACCAGTGCCGAAGAGATGGGCGACGCTAACTCGGTGGTCATGTACTTGAACCGCTTGCTCGACACCGTCAAGCAGATTCCCGACACGCAGCCGTCCCAAGTAGACGCAATCACCAAGCGCCTGTCCAGCTGGCAGTAGCGGCCTTTCGGCGAGCCCCGTAGCGGTCGCCGAAAGGCCAATACGGATCACTTAGCCGGCGCCATTCTGGGCCAGAGATATTGTGAAAGCGTCATGGGCTGTTAGCTCTGCCGACGTCAGCCGGCTCGAAAAATAACCCTCCAGATCTATGGCCTTTTGTGACGCAAGGGGCTACTATCTTGGCGTAGATTTGGAGAACTCAAATGCCACGAAGACCAGCTGTGCTTCCCAATGGAATGCGGTTGTCCGACAAATTGTCTTACGTCCAATTTGTTACGACGTACCCTGAGCACACCGTAAAAGCCGCTCTGGCTGCCGCCGGCCGCAACACCATGCGTGAACGAGAAATGCCAAATCATCTGGTTGTCTATTTTGTGATGATGTTGGCCTTGTTCAGAGACGCTTCCGCACGGGAAGTACTCCGAATAGTTTGTGAGAGCGTAAGGTGGCTGCAGGGCTTCAGCGATTTGAAGATCATGGCGAAGTCAGGCATTTCGCAGGCTAAGAGCCGTGTCGGTTGGGAGCCATTTGCCCGCTTATTTGAGTCTGTGGCTCGTCCGATTGCGGAGAACAATTCAAAAGGTTCATTCTTCAAAGGGCGTAGAGTAGTGGCTCTGGATGGCTCGCTATTCTCGGTGCCGGATACAAAGGATAATGATGTATTTGGACGACCTTCAAATCAGCATGGGGATGGTGGTTATCCGCAAGCCCGGCTGGTCTCATTGGTTGAATGCGGTACACATGCGATTTTCGCCGCTAATGTGGGTGGCTTCTGTCATTCAGAACAAGCGCTAGCTCGCCCTTTGTTGGCGAAATTGGATAACACGATGATCTGCCTCGCAGATCGCTATTTCTTCAAATACGGACTGTTTCACAGAGCTTGTCTGACAGGAGCTAAGCTTCTGTGGCGCGCACCAAGCAATCACAAACTTGAACCCGAGCAGTACCTGAAGGATGGGTCGTATCTCACACATATTTTTCTCGATAGAGAAGGACTCTATTCGATGCAGGTTCGCGTGATTGCTTATACCGCAGGGTCGAAAGAACAGGTACGAGTTGTGACCAATTGGCTGGACCCGAATGAGGCGTCAGCGCGAGAACTAGCCATCTTGTACCACCAAAGGTGGGAGTACGAAAACATGATGGCCGAGTTCAAGGTTACACTGGGGAGCAATGAAATAACGCTGCGTAGCCAAAAGGCGGACCTTGTTAAACAAGAGATTTATGCAATGGCTCTAGCCCACTACTCAATTCGACGGGCAATGCATGAAGCGGCATGCCGAGCGGGGCTGGATGATGACGAACTTTCGTTTGTCCATGCAGTTCGAGTAGTCCGGCGCCGAGTACAGCAGATCGGTCATTTTCCCCCCGCAACAGATCTACAATTCGATCCTGCTGGAGATTTTGGAAGAGCGCACAAACTCCAGCCGTGGGCGCTCCAATCCTAGGGTCGTCAAACAGACCAGGTCCTCGTATCCAGGCAAATACTGGACTGAATTCCAAGAAGGACTACTCTGTTTCGGACACTTTTAAAGTGAACGGTATTGGCCGAAAGGCGACCAACCCTGTAGCGGTCGCCGAAAGGCGACCAACCCTGTAGCGGTCGCCGAAAGGCGACTTGATCGGAGACGACCGACGGTTTGGTCAGCTCTCGCTGACCGCTACGGGTTCATTGTTTACACGGGGTTCGTTGTTTGCACGAGTCCATTGTTCTGCGCGATCGACTGGTAGGCGGCGAAGGCTACTTCGGCTGCGCGTGCGCCATCGTCAAAGCCGGCGCGCAGGTCGAGCCTGTCGCAGGTCGTTCTGCGCGCTTCAGGCACGCGCACGCCATCCTTCTCCAGAATCGCGTGTATGAACGAACGCACCAACTTCTCGTTCAGGTCCTCGCCGAGTCCATGCCATGTGTAACCATTCGCGTTTGCCAGCTGAATATGCGGGCGGAACGCATCAATCTTGAGCACGCCCTTCTCGCAAAACAGGTTCAGCGTCAGGTCGCCCCAGGTAGGCCACGTATCGTGCCTCGACCAACTGCAATCAATCGACACCGGCACGTTGCTCTTTTGCAGCCGCGCATAGATGAGCGCGTTATCTTCAACATTGACACGGCCTCGAATGTTCGCTCCGCGGAACGCCCGCACGCTGCCGAACTCATCGCCGGTCAGGAATCGAATCACATCAGCGGCATGAACCGTATGATCAATGATTGCGCCGCCGCCGGCCATGTTCTTGTCACCAAACCAACCGCCCGGATATCGGCCGTGATTAGTGGCAGAAATTGCCTTGACTGCTCCGAGTTCACCGCTGTCTATCGCTCGTTTCGCCTCAACAACTGAGGGGCTGAACCGGCAAACAAAAGCAGTGTGGAAAACGATTGATTTCGATTTCAGCGTGCGTTCCATAATCACGATGTCGCTTTGCGAAATGCCTATCGGCTTCTCACAAAGGACGTGTTTGCGCGCCATTACGCAATCCACGACCTCATTGGCGTGCCGCGAATTTTCAGAGCAAATGATAACGGCGTCCACGACATCGCCCGTCAACATTTCACGGTAATCGCCGAAAACCAGCCGCGAATCGAATTCCTGCGAGGCAGTTTTGGCACGGTCGAGATCCGTGTCGGCGATGCCGACGAATTCAACGATCCCTTCTTTCGCCAATTCGCTCAGAACATGCGCATAACCATTGGCATGCATGTGAGCAAAGCTAATAATTCCGAATTTGATCACCGTCCAGCTCCAATCGTTTCCCGTGAACGCGCAACAGGCACCACCTGTCCAGTCTTGATGGATTCCTTGGCAGCCATCACTACTTCTAAGGGATGGATAACATCATCAACTCCAATTGGTGAGTCCTTGGCACCGGATATGATGGCGCGGAGGAACGCATCATCCTCATGATAGTAGCCGTTGAACTCCGCGGGAGACATGCGCTGTGGCTGGTTGTTGGAACCGGTGATCTCCAGCGAAGTCAGGAAACCGGAGTTGTCCATGCTCAGCATTCCTTTAGTGCCGCTGATTTCCAGAGACGTAGTGAACGGGTAGCTTTTCGCGCTCGCCCAAACCCCCTCTACGTGTGCAATGGCGCCAGAGCGGAAATTGAGTTGCGTCTGCACATAGTCGACGAAACCGGGTCCACCCTTGCCACTGCAATCGGCGCCCTGGGCGTAGACGCTCTCGACGTCACCGATTGTCCAGATCAGAAAGTCGATGTCGTGCAGCGACAGATCCATAATCACACCGCCGCTCAACTCTTCCTGAGCAAACCAACCGCTGGGCATAGCGACCGTTCGCGACGCACGCGCAATGCGGGGCTCGCCAATTTTGCCGTGGCGAACCATTTGATTCGCCTGCACATAGTCATCCCAAAAGCGGAGCACTTGCCCGATCATCAAGATGCGATCGCTATGCTTTTTGGAAAGTTCAAGCATCTTGTGCGCGTCTTCGATGTTGATGGCAACCGGCTTCTCACAAAATACATGCTTGCCGGCTTGCAGCGCACCTTCGGCGATCGGCAGATGAGTCGGCGTGGGCGTTGCGATAAAAACCGCTTCCACAGCCGGGTCAGCAACGAGTTCTTTCCAGTCGATGCTTGCTTTGACTTTCAATTCCTTGTGCGACTTTTTGAAGTCGTCGACTTTAGCTTTATCATTGTCAGCCACGGCAACCAGCTCAGCACGCGGGTTTTGCAGAAGCGGCGGCAAATGCAAATTCGTGCCGGCAAAGCCGAGCCCGACCAAGCCAATCTTCACGGTGCGATCCGTTTCTTTCTCGCTCATGATTAGCCTCTTGGAGAGAGACGTCGATTATAGCAGGGGCCGAGCGTCTAGAACTCGATGCCGCCGCGGTTCTGCGGGCGCGGAACCGGTGTTTGTCCGGGCTGTTGCTCGCCGGGATTGCCAAGTCCGTACTTGTTGAGGTCAACGTGCAGGCTGGTGACCGGTTGGCGCTGGGCGACACCGGCGGGCGCAGGCGCCGCGGCCGCACCGTGCGCGGTGGCTGGCGCGCGATGCGCAGCCGGCACGGGCACTGGCTGTTGAGCAGGCGCGTGAATGACGCCGCCGGGAGCCGGAGCCGAGATAACACCACCGGGAGCAGGAGCTGCTGCGGCGGCGGGCTGACCAACGAAGGTTCCGCACTCGATGCAGAAACGTCCTTTGCCCGGCCATTTGCCGCACTTAGCGCAACTGCGGTCCGACGCCGCTGTGGAGGGAACGCCATTGGCTGCGACAGGAGTGGACGGCACGCCGTTGACCGGCACCGATGGCACACCTTGAGCTGGGACTGACGGAACGCCCGGAGCAGGACCGGAAGGCACGCCCGGTCTTTGCGGCTGCTGCACCGGCATGTTGCCTGTGGTAGCCAAACCGGCCGGTTGCGACGGAGTTCCATTCGGGAACGGCGGTCTCGGCGCTCCGCCGCCGGCACCCAGGGTGGCTCCGGCAGCCGGTCCCAAAGCCGCGGCAGCGGCGGCGGCAATAGCTGTGGCAGAGGCAGCGGCAACCGCTTGCCCCGGACCAACGTGTCCGGGATGAGCGCCCGGGATTCCGGGGGCCGCAGGCGGTGCGCCTGTCGGCGCGCTGCGTCCGAGGAATTCGGCAGCTTTCTCGAGCCCTTGGGGAGTCATCATCTTTGCCAGCACCGGGCTGCCAATCTTGGCTGCGGACGGAATCTGACCAGGCGCTCCGCTCGGCATCGCGCCCGGCGGGATGGCACCACCGTGCCCACCCTGACCGCCGCCCTGTCCGGCACCTTGTCCGCCATCTGGTCCCAGGTCCGGTCCGCCGCCATCCGGCGCGCCACGACCAGCAACGTTGTGCAACAAGTGCAGTCTGGCGATCTCTTCAATGCCGCGCAGGTCGCACATAAATGGTTTGACTTCACCAAACTCGGGGTCACCGGCTGGAGACAGGTACACGAGCGCGTGGTGTTTTTCCATACGCTTGATACCGTCAGCATCAACCCGCGGTACTACCTGTTGCGAGTGAATTCTGTTCCAACTGGTCGGGAAGATACCGAAGCCGTTGGCGTCATAGTGGTCGGAAATACCAGGGACGATGATGGCGTGTTTGCCAATTTCATCCGAGAAGAACTTAGCTGTGGATTCGTCAGCGTTGTGCAAGCATACACGGATGGCACTGTTCGAGAAAATCGTCTTCAATTCAGGCGATACACCGGTGCCACCACCGCCGCCGTCGATCTGAGCAATCTGCGAAATGTTCTGCAAGATGATGGTCAAGCCGCCGTTGGCACCACGGACGATGGCTGATAGGCGACCGGCGATGTCCATGTTCAACGTCTGGTATTCGTCGAAGAACGCGAACAACGGCAGCAGCGAAGCAGTACCGTATCTGCTGTGCAAGGCGTTTTGCAATTGATACACGAAGGTCGAAGCCAAAGATTCAGCATCGGGTCCCATCGAAGCCGGGGCACCGAAGATCAGCACCGTTGCTTTATGCATGGCAGCACGAATGTCGATGTTGCTGTCTTCCGTACAACGCAGCACGCCCGGGTTTTTGAACATTCTGAGGCGACCGCGAACACCCTGGATGTTCTTGTCCCAATCGCTGTCCGTTCTGATGATTGACGAAAGCGTCTGAGTCAGTTCACTCAACTCAGCAGGATTGACATCGGGATTGTTCTTCAAACGGCGCAGCGATTCAACGATGTTGCGGCGGTTGTTGACGAGACGCATCAGACCACGCGGGTTGCATGGCAACGGCTGAACGTCTACAGCTTGTCCGTTTTCATCTTCGCCGGACACCATGACGGCGCCCCACTTCAGCAACTGCGTCAAGCCGGTGATGTAGCCGTGATCGCGTTCTGCCCAGTGTTGCTCTTCCGCATCGAGGGAGTTGATGTCTTGCACGATCGAGGATGCAAACGTGATGGCATCGAGATCGAGCGGATTCCAGTGAATCGAATCGGGATCCAACGGGTTGAAGTACAGGCAATCGAAGCCCGCGGTTTGCGCTTCCGGCAACACCGTGTGCTTGAAGCTCTCGCGTTTTTCGTCCAATTGCGGGTCGTTGGCTTTCGCTTCCAACGCGATGATAACGCAAGGCTTAGCCATCAGAGCTTTGATGATGGCGCGCATCAAGGTCGTTTTACCTGAACCGGAAGGCGCTACGAGGAACATGTTCTTGTTGGGTAGCCTGCCGAGCGGGATGGTGATTGGCAGGTGAGTTCTTGCCAGGAAGCCGAACGGTATAACGATTCCGTCCTGCTCCGTCCATGTCGCTTGCGGATTGCGCTTGCCGAGACGTCCGTGGCGGCGCAGGTTTGGCGGGCAAACGTAAGAACGCTCATAATCGCGAGGCGTCATCAAGCCGGACGGGGGGTTGAACGTACGAATAGTCTGCCACGGGAACAGGCGTTTCTTGTGAGCAGCAGCAATAATCAAAGCCAACAAAACGAGGGTCGGCAGCAAGATGGCGATAGATGTCGCATCGAGGAAGCCGTGCGTTTTGTAACCAGGCGACGAGGTGTTCTGGTGGTGGGGCAGTCCAACGATACGCAGGTTCTTGCCTTGCTGGCTCTGCATGCCGGCGGTCGGCGGTGCATCACCGCCCATGGCCGGTGCGCCGCCTGCCGCAGGAGCAGCAGCGGGCGCGGCGCTGCCATCGAGCATGGTGGCACCGGGTTGAATGAGGGAACTGGGAGCGCTGGGCATACTTGCGGTCAGCGGCCCGCCATTGGGACCAGCTGCTGGAGCACCCATCGGAGACGGATACGGAGCCGCCGGTGCACCCATCGGAGCGCCACCCATCGGAGCACCGCCCATCGCACCTGCGTATGGATTGGGAGCAGCCCCCACAGGAGCCGGATACGGAGAAGGAATACCGTTGCCCATCTGGGGATAGCCGGACATGCCGGCGCCCGCCTGGGGGTAACCGGGCATCGCCGGTGGTGGCGGAACGAATACGCCGTTGCCGCCCATTTGCTGACCAGCCGTAGCCGCACCCGGATAGCCGGTGTATGCCGGCGGCATCGCTTGCAGTTGCCCACCACCGGGCGGCGGATAGGATGTCCCCGTCTGCTGCAGCATCATCCGGCGTTCGTAATCCTTAGCGGATACGACTTCACCGGTGTCGGTGTCTTTGTACCGGGCAATTACGCCGTGGTCGTCAATTTGTGGTCTGAGAGGCATTTTGGTTTGGTTCCTTGACCGTTTCTTCTTGGTTTCGCGGCTTTCGCCGGGTCTTGCGGGCTCGCGCCCGGGGTTTGTGTTGACGGCTTTCGCCGTCCGCTACCTTGTTTTCTTTTTGGTTAGCCGCCACTGATACCGGCTACGCGCACGCCTGCAGGCGTTTGCGATAGCATGTACTCGAGATTCACATCCTTCGTCTTCTGTCCGGCAGGTGCCTTGAGGACTTGGGTTCCAACAACTTTCACCACCACGGAACCATCTTGCAGGTTATTGCTCACATCCATGACCTTGATGTGAAATTCGCTCTGCAGGCTGGATTGCGCGACTTGAGCTGCCATATCCTGTGACCAGACATTCTGGCGATAGGCGGCGGCGCATTCCGGCGTCATCCACTTGATCGCGTCTTCCTGATTTGCAGCTGCTGTTTGAGCATTGAGGTCCCAAACACGCGGCAGCCAGTTTTGCATGAATTGCTGAGCAGCGGCGCGATCCACCATCGAGGCGGCGTTCGGCATTGCTTGCTGTCCGCCCTGAGCTCCAGCCGCTCCTGGTCCGCCCTGTCCGCCGGCTCCACCGCCCCCGACATCGTCCATCTGGTGGTAGCCGCCGCGGCGACCAACAACATCCGGATCGGTCTGGGCGCGCGTCATGGCCACTTGCTTGTGATGAGCGCTGGCAGGCTCGGTCGGCATCAGCAGCAGGGTGAAGAACATGCCGGCAATCAGCCCAGCAACGCCCACCATAATGAGCGTTAGCTTGTATTTTTCTCCGGCTTGATAGTCGAACATTTTCCTTTTCTCCCGGAAGGCTCTTGCTGCCTTCCATACGCCATTTGTGTTAGCCGTTAAGTAACTCTGGGGTGAACGTCTCGGGGGTGATGCCATTAGCGAGCAGGTGGCAAGCCCATCGGGCGTCTCCGGCACACAGTTCGATCATTTTTTGCCGCATCGGCTGATCATAGTTGGGTTCCGTCGTGGCAACCCAGTACATGAAGCGCGGGACGAGAAGTTTTACAACTCCACGCGACAATTTGTGATAAATCACAAACGCTTCCGAATATTCGCGGTTCTTTCTGGTCAGGTGACCAATCGCTGACATCTCCGCCGGCGTTAAACCGCACGCGTCTCGAATCAGGTCAAAGTTACTGGGGTCGTTGCCGAGAATAATTTTGACCGCACTGTTGGACGCCAGGTTACGAGCACGATCGTCACGCAACAAGTCGCCCAGTTCCTGCGAAATGCCGATAAACAGCAAGCCCAAGTGGCGTGATGTTCTGGAGGCATCTTCCACCAGCGTCTTGCCGCCTTCGTAGCGCAGCAGTCTCCACAACTCGTCTATACAGAACACGAATCGCGCCGGCTTGCCTTTGGCCATTTGCTCGCGCTTGTGGCGCTGAGCGCGGCGCAACACGAAGTCGGAAACGAACAGCGTGACGACGGCTTCAAGAGTCTTGTCGTGAGCCAGTTCCGAAGTATCGAACACCAGCAGCTGAGCATCCATCGGAATCGTGGTCGGTCCATCAAACAGTTTGCCGAAGATGGCGCCGCGGCAATAGAGAGACAGGCGGTTCGACAGGTCTTCGCAAGCATCACCGCGTTTGGTGCCTTTGTTCGCCGCATGCTCTTCGCGCAGCCACTCGATGAGGTCGGACTCAATCGGAATGCGACCTTCGACAGCGCACTGTTTGTAGATTGCCTGGATGCCTTGCATCAAAACCGGCTTCTCGTCCTTGGTGAGAGCCTGTTCGCCGCGCTCACCCAACATAACCGAATGGAAGTTGAGCAGCTTGATGATGTGCGATTCGGGCGGGTTCGCCGGATCGATCGGCTTGCCGTCAGGACCTTCCAGTGGCAGGTCATACAGGTTGATGCAAACGTGACCGTCAGGACCGAGGCGAATGTACGCAACATCGTCATACACTTCTGACAGCATCTTGTACGAGCCGGAACGGTCAATAATCACGACCTTGGCGCCGGCGAGCATCTTGAGCTGAATGATCTGCTGAGCCACCATTGATTTACCTTCACCGGGCTGACCGAAGATGATGGCGAGGGCGTTAGGCAGCTTTTCGTCGTAGGGATTGAGGAACACGGGTTCCAGCGTTTCTTTGGAGAAACCAATCCAGTCTCCGTGCTCGGAGCCGAGCTTGGCGTGCACGTAGGGGAACGAGTTGCGCACCGTGGGCGTTCTCACCGCTTTACCGCGGCGGGTGACGTCGATGCCCAGTCCCGGCAGGCTGCCGACGAACAGCGACTTCTGCTCGTGATAGCCGACAACGAAACGAGCACCGCGGCACTGCGGAGCTGCCGAGCGGATCATTTCGGTGTTGCGGTTGAGGTCTTCGAGCGTGTCGGCGCTGACGGTGAAATAAATGCCGTAATTGAACACTTCCAGGTTGGACGTGTACAGTTCCGATCCGATCTGCGCTGCTTCTTGCGCTTTCTCGGCTTCTTCCTGGTTCGGTGCCGAGCGCTGACCCATGATGCCCTGATATGTGTTCGCTGTAGCTTGCGCTTGCTTGCGCTGCAAGTTTTTGCGGAACAGGTCTTTATCCAGCTTGTGCGCGTAAATGTTCAAACGCCATTCGCAGTTCAAGCGCAGCAGCGGCAACAGCCACAGCGGACCCGTACGCTCCGGCAAGCGGTTCATATAGAGCGTTCTGATGTATTTGCCTTTCGCTTCATCGCCCGGTTCAAGCATCTCGGTGACAAGCTCGCCGGGAGCCATATCCGAAATGCAGGCATAATCGGGGTGACTGAAGTCGTAGCAGGATTCGGTGAGTTGCTGGCGCAGAGTCGCAGGCTCCATATCGGGGAACACGCGACGAACGCTCGCAGGCATCGGGGCTTGCTGCGGGCGAACAGGCGAGGGCATTGTGTTGGTGTCGAACACGCGAGCGGGGTTGAGCTCGGTGTACAGCATGCGGAAATATTCCAGCGCTGAAATCGGGCGAGCGCTCATACCGCAGGAACCCAGTTGCGAAACGTGACCCTGGGCGCGTTGCACCAGCGTCTGAACGTTCTTCTGGTGATGTCCTACCGACTGCCGCGCGGCCTGGTTGGTGAAGACGTCGACGATATGGTTGACAGTGTTATCGAGCCAGCTTTGCTTGATCGGCTTTTCACGGGGCGGCCGATAGCAGAATGTGACGTAGAACTTGAGTTCAGGAATGAAGTTTTTGGAAAGCAGGAAGGCTTCGTCGTCTTCGACGGATTTGGCGACATACTTGAGAAATTCATCGTCTTCCTTTACCTCGACCGGGTGCCGTTCAAAATATTCGCGTTTGCTGATGTTGTGGCAAACGATGGTTAGCTGCACCGAGGTATCGATACTGTTGAGGAAGCCCGTGAAGTGGTTCATGAGCGAATGCAAGCGCACTTCGTCAAAACCGCTGACGTGAACGCCGTCCACTTCGAAGCAGCAGCGATAGCTGCCGTCCTTCAGCACGATAACTCCCAAACCGCTTTGCTGATCGTGGAAGATGTCCCAGATCGGCACCAGCCCGGCTGCAGAACCATTCGGTCTGGGCACCGCGCATGATGGCAGTTTGGACAGGCTCTCGGCTTCCTGGATATTTTTAGTGCCGGCGCGAAGGCCGGCCAACTTGCCGAGAAGGCCAGTATTGGTGTGGCTGCGAGAAACGGAAGTAACCATGGGTTGGTCCTATTCGTAGAAGTCGACAAGGTCTTCGTCAATCAGAAACCGCGTCGGATTGGGATCCGGACCCGGTATAAAGATTTGCGGCGACACGTAGTGGTTCAAAATGTTTTCCCAGTGACCGGAAGCATTGTTGATGGTGACCAAGCAATAGAGCGGTCCAATCATGAAAATGAAAATGCAAAAATCAAGCCGCAGATCCTGTCCCGCAAACGGGATAGGTTCAATCCAGGAGTACAACTGAGTTGAGACCAGCAACGCGCATAGAATCGCGATGAGCTGGTCGTACTTCAAGCCGAATAACTTCGGGCTGTCCTCTAGGTTGAGCGGGGTGATGTCTTCCATATGATCCATTTCTTTCGTTCTCTTCCTGTCCGTTCTCTGTAGCGGTCGGCGAAAGCCGACTTTTTTCACGCTTACGCGTTCTACTTCAACTAAATAGGATTGTTGAACGGCTTCTTCGAAGCGCCTGGGCAAAACAGAATCTCCACCAGATACGATGGCAGGCGGGTCGGTGACGAGTCACCGGCGGTCGCTTGCACCTTCTGGCGAAGAACCAATTCTCTCGGCAAGCGAGAGTGGTAATTAACGCGATTGAAGTGACTTACGGCTTTATCGAAATGGCGCAGCTGGCGATAGATTTCTCCCATGATGTAGTGATAGTAGCCACGGTTGCCGCCCATCGACTTGTCGGCGAGAGCTTTTTCCATCTCTTCAGCCGCCAGTTCCAGCCAGCGATCGTGGGCGAGTCCGGCTTCCCGAGCGCACCAGCCACCGTTCAAAGCCAGCAGGCCGAGCTCACGGCTGCCGCACTTATTTTTCTTGCCGGTGACAAAGGCGCTGGCGAACTTGCGCGGATAGGCAAGACGCTCGACTGAGTATTCATCAGCGGTGAGCGTGTCGGGCAGCAAAGCTTTAGTCTTGAACGCAGTGATCCACCACGCATAACCACAGTCCTTGCACAGACCAATCAAAGCGGCGCGGATAGCGCCGTTCGGCAACACGCGATGCAGGTCGGTCTCAACCGGAGTATCGGTCGTGATGATCGGCATATGGGTCAGCGTGGGTGTGCAAAAGCTGACTTCACAAGCCGGGCAAACGACGATCGCTTGGCGGAGAACAAATTCCTCGAGTAGTTGCATTTTGACTGCCTCTGTCTTGCGGTGGGCGATTTGCCCGCAGTGCCTCTGTGCAACTCAGAATATTTCTATATAAGACTCCGGTAAATCGGGGGAACTACGTAGGTCGTGGGAGAATGCCCATTAATTCCGCATTTCGTGGGAATCCTACGAAGCCTCGCGGGTTAATTATTGCGCACATGTTGCGTCCCGCCACGGGTTTAGTTTAGTCGTCCCAGTTTTCGCGGCCGCCGCCGATGTAGTTGCTCTTGTTTCTCTTAGCCGCTTTGCGGGCTGCTTTTTCGGCGCGGCGCGCGGCAACCTTTGGATCGACCGGCGGGGCGGGACCAGTGTCTGCAGCAGGGTCCTCACCTTGGAAGATTATGCCGCCACGCCCGTCGAACTGGAGAAGTTCTTCCTCGGGGGCCGCGACCGGTTGAGCGACCGGCTCCCGTGCGCCGAGATCCTGAGCCGGATCGTGCGCTGCTACGCCTGTGACCTGTTCAGTCGAAACCCCGGTGACGTCGATCTGTTCAGCCCCGCCGCGTTGACGGGCGACAAAGCCCTGGGTCTCGTCGTCGCCTGCCGGCTCGACCTTCCAATCGGTTTCATCAACCTTACCGCCGGGTCTTCCGGGTCCGCGCAAGTCAGGCAGTCCTTCGCCGCCGTCTACCGGCGGTTGGTTCTGCTGCCGTTCGCGTTGTTGCCGCTGCCATTCGGGCTCGGGACTATTGTCGGTCACAACATTGCCACCATGTTCAACCACTTCCGGACCGGCACCCGGTTTTTCTTTAACTTCCGGCAGACCTTCGCCGCTTCCGGAATTATCTTGGACACCGCCGGAGCGGTTGTTGTTGCCGCGATCGCCGCTGTTGCCAGCGCGATCACCAGGGTTGCCACCACGGTTGCCGCGGTCACCACCGCGATCGCCGCCTCTGTCGCCACCTCTGTCGCCACCACGGTCCCCACCACGGTCGCCCCCGCCATCTTTGTTGAACTTAGGCGCGCGCGGCACGGCGTTTCTGTCCCGCGATGCTACGGCAGCCAGTGTGGAATTGATTTCGCGCCACTGTTCCGGCGGGCACAGGTCCTGCGCCAGTGACAGAATATCGATACCGTCGGTACGCTGTTCAGGATAGATCTTGCCGCTCTTCATGCCGTTTGCCACAGCGGCGAGTTGCTCAATAGACTCGGCTTTCGGCGCCAGGGTCTGGAGGACTTTGTTGTACGCAAAGTTGAAGTCTTTCTCTTTCGGGTCGGGCTGCTGTTGCGGACCGCGTCCTCTGCCTTGCGGTTGCTGCTGTCGCTGATAAGGCTCGGTAAGCAGGTTGGTCAGGGCTTCCGGATTCTCCTGCCCCATCTGCCAGACCTTTTGCGCAACTTCCGGATTGTCGCGGCCGAAAGCGCGATAGACGTCAGACTCGGCACGCAGCGATGCGATATCGAGATCGGCCACCGTGGCGCCCTCATTGGCGAGCCGCCTGACGACAGCATCTCTCACACCAAAGTTGATGCGGGTTCCCTTGAACGTCTTATCGTTCATTCCATCAAGGAAGCGGGTGAGATCAAAGCTGGGGTTATTGTCAGCCAGCGCTTGCAGTTTAGCTGCGGTTTCCGGTGATTGTTCAAAGGCTTTGAACATGCGCGCATCAAGCTGAGCCTGCGCACCAACAACGTCCGTGAGCGATTGCACTTTTGGCGTTCCATCGTCAGCCTGCTCAGCGAGCCGCAGTTTGAGCCAATCTGAATAACCGCGACCATTGTCTCTGTCCGCGCTCGCGTCAACAAGAGTGCGCAGCGCGAGCGGATCGGCTCTGCCCAGATCGATGATGCGTTGCAGCACTTCGGGCGAATCCGCAAAGCGGAACCCCAGTTGATCCAGCGCTGTAATCTTCAGTCTGGCGATTTCGACTGGATTCGTACCCGCGTATTCCTTGCTCCAGTTGCTGGTGAGGAACTCTTTCACCATCGGTTCAGGAATCTTGGCGATGTTATCGCCTTCCAGCAACGCGCCCGAGGGAATCGCGTCCGGCGCTTCAGCACGCCACGCATCAAACCATTTTTCGGCAGTGGGGTGGTCGAGATAACCGGCAAGCTTTCTGGCAGCGGCGGAACGCTCTGACGGCGTCTCTGACGTCAGCTTCGGCACGGTGTCTTCGACCATCTTATTGATGATCCCGGCTTGCTCGGCGACCTTGTCTGGAGAGACGCCAAGCTCATCGGCGGCGCGCTTGACGCTCTCATCCTGGGATGCATTCTCGCCCTTGGCCGCATCGAGAACATCACGTCCCAAAGTGACGGTTCCATCTTTCACGCCCTGTCCCAATTCAGCGCCGCGGCGCTGTTCTGCAACTTTCGCTTCGTCGATGGGCAGCGGGCGATCGAGTCCGGCAAACTGATCGGTGAGGTCTTTGAAGCGCGTTCCCAGCGCCATATCAATGATTTGAACGTTGTGAACGTCGCGGCTCAACCGCGCGTATTGCTGCAATCCAGGCCGCAAATCGATGCCGTCTTCGGCGTAAGTGTTTTCGATAAAGTTGTTCAGATCGCGCGCCATTATGGCTTTAGCAGCGCGTCGCGGACCGGAGTTGTCCATCCATGTAATGATGTGGTCGAATTTTTCGCGAACACGAGGATCACGCAGGCTCGGCTCTGTATCAAGCGCGTCCGGCATCTTGTAAAAGCCTTCAATTGCTCTGCGCAATCCGACGTTGTCCGGATTGTCGACATAGAGCTCGGCGACATGTGAATCCACTTCCGGATGGTCGCCGAGATACGTGTACAGTTGCCGGAGCTGTTCATGCGTCGGTTGCGGGTCGACCGCCTTCAACAATTCGCGCGCTTCGAGCTGACTGAGTGCGATCTCTTCGGGGCTCAGCTTAGGAGTAGCCGTCTCGGTCGCCTCTTTGCCCTTGCCGCCGTCGAGTCGTGTGTTGAGAACGTCGTCTGTGGCAACCGTTGTCGATGGCTTACCGATGGCGCCGTCATCTCCAGGAGCCATCCGTTCAATCGGGTTGCTGGAACCGACCGGACGAGCCGCAGGGAATGTTTCTTCGCCACGCTGGCTGACATTAAATTGCTGCCCTTCGCCTGCTGTGGCGAATGCGGGCTTCGGTGAGCCGGAAGTCATCCGCTCGCTCAATCCATTTATAGATGAACGCATGCTGTCGATGCGAGTCGAAAGATTCTCGCGTCCGGCGGCTGCATCAGCTTTCATCGATTCCCACGGACGGCTGCGGAATGCCGGATCAGCCACCAGCCCGCCTGGAATGCCTGCCAGACCGTAGACTCCGCCTTCGAGCAAGCCGCGCTTGAGGATTTCACCGGGGTTAATGCCTTGTCCACTATCGAGCTGGCGCTGAAGCTCGTTGTAGCTGCCGCCTGCCAGACCGAGAGTACCGCTGGTGACCACCGTCGAATAGAAGGGGCGCGCGGCGGCCCCACCAGTCAACGCTTCCGTCATCTTGCCGGCAACACCGAACAGCGCGCCATCGAGTGCAATCGCCTTGGGATCGAGCGTACCGGTGACGACGTTCTTCAAACCGTCAGCAGCGCCATTTTCGTACGTGTGTGGAGAAAGTCCAAGTTCCAAGCCGCGAGCCGAACCGCCCATCAGCATGCCTTTGAGAATCGGGCTTTCGATACTCGAGTGCCCGATGTAGTGGAACGCGCCCTTCGTCAGTCCGCCTTTCAACCCGCCCAATGCCAGATGACCTGCCATCTCGCCGCCGCTGTCGCCCACCTTAGCTTCGTCGGCAGCGTAGAGACCGACTGTCGAAGCCAGACCGAACATGCCGGCGCCATTGAAAAACTCGCCTTTGCCGCCGCCGATGAACAGTGCCGCCGTCTTGAGACCGGCGCCAGCGTAGTAGTTGACCTCGCTCTGGGTCTTCATCGCAGACTGGTCGGATTGGATCTTCTGCGCCATCTCGGTCTGCAGTTGCTGCAATTTGGCGGAATTGCCGTCTTTCTCCGCCTGATGCGCTTCCTGGGAGAGTTTCTGCAAACCGGAAAGCGAGTCGCCGCTGTGATTCCAGACTTTGCTCACAGCCCAGCTCAAGAGGCTCTGGTCTTTGTCAGAATTCTGGTGTTGCTGGATTTGCGCATCGAGCCCGGACAGCGTCAAATTGTCGCTGTTGAAGCCTTCGAGCGGAGAACGAGAACCAGCCATCCTGATGGCGCTCCTTATAGAGCAGGTTGGCTTACATTATGAGAATTCTGATCCGTCTTCAATGGGAGTCTTCCCATCTCGGGCGGTTATTACGAACGGTTTTTGCCGTCAACGTCGGCGCGGGCGCAAGCCCGCTCCTTCACTATTCAAAGACGAATGGCGCCAGGCTCGCCGGGATGTCGTCTTTTGTAAGCAGACGGAACGCCGGATCGGCGAGAAAGCGCACGGGCATGATCGGGTCGAGCAACGAAGTGCCGAACCCCAACAAACCGGTTCCATACGGATTAGTTTTGATGCCCATGCGATGATACAGTTCCAACGCAGCACCGATGCAGGTCCAGCGATGTGGTGGCAGACGCCCAAACAGCATGCCGAGCCAATCGTAGCCGGTGCAGCGATAAACTTTCAGCAGGAAATCCTTCCATGACTGTGGTACCGGCAGCGCCACCACAAACTTATGCCATGTCACATTTCGCGCAGAACTCCAGTCGCGATTTTCCTTCACCATTTCCATCGCCAACTCATACATCTTTGGCAGTTCGCTATCAGGAATCTGATGCGCCAACTCCAGCACTATGTAGTATCCATGCCGGGTTTCCTGCAGCACATCTTCGATTGGTTCCAAGGTGCAACCGCGGTCCATGTGCGAGCTAATCGCAAACAAGGCACCACCTGGATCCTGAACAACAGCAGCGGCATGTCCGACACTTTCGCGCAAACGCCGCGCGACGTTGCCACTGGTTAGAATCAAATCGCCGGGCTTGAACACCGATGCCGGAGGGCTGATCCATGTGCCTTTGGGAACGGGTCCGTACCCGCGTTTCTCATACCGGCTTTTGTTGCGCCAAAAGATGCCGAATAACAATCCCCAGATAATAATTTCCAACACCGCGGTTGCATGCAGTTCCCTTCCAGATGGAGTCATCAATGCCACTACGGATAACACCACTCCCAAACCCATGGGCACCACGATTTCCAGCCGAGAAAAAACATCGAAGTACGTCTGCAGCAGGTGATACATCTTGAGTCGTGTCAAAATCAACCAGGCGGCGCTCAAGAACGTCGAACCCGCAGACACCTGCCACATCGCCTTGCCATCAATTAGGCGCCATGTCAACAGCAACAAACCGAGATAGCCTGCCGTCGTGGCGGCTTTGTGAAACGCGAAATAGAAGTAAGAAGCCCGTGAATCCATATGCCGTGTTCGGCTGTTCGCTGTACCGTTTCTTTTCCCGCTCTCCAGTATAATCGCGGATTGTGGAAACTCCCTCACAATTAAAACCAGCGCGGTATTTGCCGGTGCTGGAAGCGATGGCGATAGGCACGGCTGCCGGGCTGTCGGCTGTCATTTTGCTGCATGGCATCAAGATTGTCGGCTCATGGCGGTTGATGCTCGCGCAACAATATTCAGCACCCATCGCGTTGCCATTATTCGGAATGATCGGCGGATTGATCGCGGGCATCTGCGTTCAGTTTGCACCTGAGGTATCAGGCAGCGGCATCCCTCAAGTGCGTGCGCTGCTGAGCCGTATCAGTCTGCCACTCGATTTCAAGCAAGCACTGGTGAAACTGTTCAGCGGAATTGTCGCACTCGGTGCGGGTTTGGTCATGGGGCGGGAAGGGCCGACTGTGCAAGTCGGCGCGGCGCTGGCGGCAACGTTGAGCCGGCTCCTGCCCACCACGGCTGAACATCGCCGCCAGCTAATCGCGGCGGGCGCCGGCGCCGGCTTAGCAGCGGCGTTCAACGCGCCGATTGCGGGCGTGACTTTTGTGCTTGAGGAACTGCTCAAAGAGGTGAGCCCTTCGATTATCAGCCTGTCACTGGTGGCTTGTTTTTCTGCGGCGGTCGTTCTCAACCTGGTGGGAAACGCACGTGAGCACAGCGTGATCACGACGGCAGGGCCGGCAGTTCCCGTGCATCTTCAAGACATCGTTTTCTACATTCTGCTCGGATTGCTCTGCGCATTTTTCGGCGCAGTCTTCAACGGGCTAATCATGGCGTTCTTGCGATTGTATAAACGCTCACGTTTGCCGGTATGGGCGAGAACAGCCGTCGCAGGGCTTGTCACAGGCGCCGTCGTATCGCTTTTGCCTGTGGCGTTTCATGATTATGCGGCGGCGCGCCAACTTATCAGCGCCGGCTCGGTGGCGCCGGATATGGTGCCAATCGCGTTCGTGGCTTTCTTCTTCCTCGTGCTACTTGCCTATGGCTCCGGCTCGCCCGGCGGTCTGTTTGCCCCTGCACTCATGCTGGGTTCTTGTCTGGGCTACATGATCGGCTACATTCACTGGCAGTATCTCGGAATCAATTTGATCGACGTTTTCACCCAAGTAGGCATGGGTGCGTTGTTTGCCGCGGTCGCGCGCGTTCCGTTAACAGCAACGGTGATTGTCTTTGAAATGTCCGGTAATTTCGGATTGATACCACCTTTGATGATTGCAAGTGTAATTGGCTCGAGCGTCGGGGAGCTGCTCAGCAAAGGCTCCGTCTACGATTCGCTGATGATTTGGAGCGGAATCAATCTGAAAGGGCCGGCGGCATTCGATGAAGCGAATTCGCTGCGCGTCTTTGACATTATGGATAAAGAAACATCAGCGATCAGCGATCAGGACACAGCGAAGAACGCCGTTAGCTGGATGGATTCACACGGACGCGACGGATGCCCGGTGGTATCGAACGGAATGCTAGTCGGCATCATTACCCGCGACGCGGTCGAATTATCACGCAAGCACAATGAAAGTTCACACTCAGACATGCCGGTAAAGGCGCTAATGTCAGCAAAGCCGGTGACAGTCAGCCCGTACGATACGCTGGAAGAGATATTGTTTCTTTTCACGCGCTATCAATATCAGTGGCTTTCGGTGGCCGATGATGGCAAGTTCATGGGTACCGTGACGCGTGAAGCAGTGCTCTCAAGGCTGTTTCCACAGTCGGCGCAATCTCCAACGTGAAGAATTCTTGCACCTGATGACTGCGATTAGAGCGAGCAGTTAACTCGCTAGCCGGTGCCCGAGCGGTTTTTCTACTTGCCGTCCGCGAGTTTCCAATTGTGTTGTTGGAACTCAAAACTCAATCATTGTGGCGATAACCAGCTCCCCGAAAGCCGAAGTCGACCAATAAGAACGAACTCGTTGTGTGCGTATGAAAAAGTTCAATCGACTACTATCCATATATATTGCCGCGTTCACAGTACTGCTGGGCAGTCCAGCGATCGCGGATAATGCTGAATCGGTACGTTTGACGGCCTCAGGAAATCAATATCTCAAGAACGGTGAAATCCAGGCTGCCATCAACGAACTGACGAAAGCTGTGTACGCTGATCCCGCAAACATGCTTGCCCGGCGGAGTCTAGCTCGCGCGCAACTGCGCGCCGGGCAGGCCAAAACCGCATTGGAAATCATGCAAACAGTGCTGAAGTTCGATCCTTCCGCTGAGAGTTACGCCTGCACCGGAGACGCGCTATGGGCGCTCGGCCGCCCGAGCGACGCCGGAACGGCATACAGACAAGCGTTGATGATATCTCCGATCAACGGTGCCGCCACCATCGGAATTGCAAACATCTATCTGGGCAACGGCGATCTCGAAAGAGCGCGAACACTGTGCGACGGGTTGCTCGCGAATCCGGCTCGAGATCGCGCGCATGATGGAGCGCTGCGGCAGAAGCTGGAAGAAATAGAGCAGGCCGGGCGGCCGGTACCAAAACAAAACAGCTAGGAGCAGTGCAATGCACACTCGGCGCATGAGACGAACACAAACCGGAGGCTTCGCCGACGTCGGAGGAGTTCTCTGGTTCCTGTTGCTGTGTCTAACTTTCCCGTTGCTCGATCTGTCCACAATCGGATTGCGCTACACGTTTCTCCTCGGAGCAGCTCGGGATGCGGCCACTGACGCCGCAGTTGCCAACACGTTTCTCACCGATTCCAGCGCGAGCGATCTGTCGGCGGTCAACATGGCGGTGGCGCGAACGAATCAGAATGCCAAATCCTTTCGTGGTGTCAAACTCCTCAACGTGCGCACGAACCTTTTGATCACAAATCTGACAACCAACGCAGTAACCCGTCAATCCACGCCGTTAAGCGCTCCGGCGGATACATCACAGAATCTCTACCAGATCGAAGTAGTGGTAACTGGTGATGTGGATCCACTGCTCACTTACAACAATAAATTCTTCGGCAGCGTGCCGGGACTGACAGGTCCGGCGCGCTTCGTAGTCACATCACAGTCGGTCGCTGAGAATCCGGAAGGGATGAATCAGTAACGCGGGCGAGTTCAGTCTGGACGAGCAAGGAACAGGTACGCATCATGGTTATTTTGGGACGCAGTAGTCACGGTCAATCGACGATCGTTCTCGTACTTACCATCGCTTTCTTTGTGCTGTTCGCCGCTGGTTTGTTCAGCTTCGAGCTGAATCGTGTCGAAGTTGCGCGACAGCAACTGAAAACGGCGACAGAAGCCGCCGCGCTCGCCGGAGCTGCCACGCTGGCGAGTTCAGATGTCACTGATCCATCAAAAGCTCAGAACGATGCCATGAACACCGCTCTGACCAGCTTCCAGCAAAATTCGATTATCGGGTGCTCCCTGCAAAACGCGATGATCACCTTTTCCAATCCCGATAATCCCAAAGCCGGTGACTCTTCAATCTTCATCCAGTTTCTCAATCCGAACGCCAACAATGTTCCGGTTCCGCTCGGCGATCCCAACGGCAAGACGGTGAAGGTCACGTCATTCTTCGGCTTGCAGCCTGCCTTTGGAAGTTATCTCGGGATCAATAAAGTGACGCTGACATGCGTATCGTCGGGTGGCGTTCCGCAATTGGATATTGCTCTGTGTTTCGATGTGTCGGCTTCCATCGATGACCAGACACCGGTGACATTCGTCCGCCGTCAGTGGAACGCGTCGAAAAACAGAATCGACTACATCATCGCGTCAACCAGATCGGGAAGCCCTGCCGGCAGTCTCGCCGAAGGTCCGATCTACAACATTATCGTGCCGCCGGCGACAGGTTCCGCCGTTGATTCAGTGCCACCGCAGAATCTTTCGGAAACAAACAACAGCAGCAACGGCAACCAGTACCCAATCAATTTCAGCGAAGCATCAGGCAGAACCGGATCAGCAGTTGGACTGCGCGGTACGCCTAACACCGGCAGCCCGCCTGGAAATAAGTCAGGCAGCATGGGAACCGGCAATGCACAGACGTTCACGGATTGTGTGGTGAACATTGACGGACAAAACCATTTCACCGGCACTGCGTATGGTGGCTACAATTTCCCTGACTTAGCAACCGTCGTTGAAGCAGCCCGCGGCAATCTTGAGAGCAATTCCGTGTTTACCAGCAGCTTCGCCAATACCGGCGTACCGCCAACCGTCACGCCGCGCGCCGGCTACCAGGCTGCCTATCAAACCCTGGCGAAACAGAATTTGCACCCGCTCGGTGATGCGCAATCAGCCTGCCAGGTGTTCTTGCAGATCATGAACACGGATTGCGATGCACATTTTTCCCTGGTCAGCTTCACAACCGATGCCGGATCATCGGCCACTGACACCGTCAACATGCCAAACGTGGACAGCTACTACAACGCCGGGGGCAGCGGCAACTTCCCGACGCCGTTGATTGCTCTCAATCCTTCCACTGGCGCAAGCAATTACACGACATGTTACAACGCACTTCCCAATACCGGTCCGGTCAGTGGCACCAACATCGGTGATGCCTTGCACCAGGCGGTGTATCAACTCACCCACAACAATCGCAAGAACGCCAAGAAAGCGATCGTTCTTTTCACCGATGGACAGCCGACTTCAGCCGGTCCACTCGACACCAAGGACCCGTGGAACAATGCTCGTCTTGCCGCGGTTGAGGCCAAGAACGGTGGCATTCCAATTTACTCTGTAGGTTTGGCACAAGTTCCAGCTATCATTCCCGGCGAAACAGCAATTTTGAATGATACCAATGCCAGCACGTCAGCCGGCGGTGTAGCAGCCATTGCCGGACATGGCGGAAAATTCTTCCTGGTGACCAAGACCTCAGATCTGCGAAAGACTTTCGAGAATATCGCCAGACAGCTTGTTCAACTGGTGAAATGAGGTAGCCATGCATCATTCGAATTCACGCACCAAACCTGCAAAGTTTCCCAGCCGTATCGCCGGGCGCAACAGCGGCGGACACAACGTCATCGAGCTCGGTTGCATAATGATTGCACTGGCGGTAGTTACGGTGCTAAGCGTAGACATCGGCGTGGTAATGCTGGCAGCAAGCACCAACGAACGCGCTTGCCGCGATGCTGCCCGGGCAGCTGCACAGGCAAGCGATGCCACCAATGCGCTGCGACTCGCTCAGGCAGCTTGCAAAACGCACGCCGTGAACAACATTTTTCTGACCAATCCATCCGTTGACGGCAACAACTTCGTCTATCAGGACTACAGCGGCAGCCCGCCTCCCGACACCAGCCCCTATGTTTCGGTGGTGACTTGGATTGATGTGCACGTTCCTGCACCGGTTGCGTTTGCCGGGGCAAAATTCAATCCCAACAACGGGACCATGACGCTTCGCAAGGAATACACCTTTCCGATCGTCAAGACGCAGCTTTACTTAAACTGACCTCGAAGGGGTCCGGCGCGGGCGTTATGACTTATGCGCGAGAACCAACATCTTGAGAGCCTCGAACACGCCGTTCGACGCTCAAGAATTAGTCTTTCTATGCAATTTTTTGGGCAGGGGGTGTATTGCCGAAATTGCATCAGCTCCGTCTCGCAGACGCCCCGAAATAGCCTAAACTTCGTTCGCAGATTAAACGAAACGTGGCGATTAAACGCATAAATCAGGGGCGACTTTACGTGCCGCCCCTAATCTAACTGCTCAATTGAGCGATTAATACCAGCCGCGGTAGCGGTGCGCGTAATACCGATTGTTTCTGTATGCGCGCCAGTTATCCCAGTTGCGGTAGGCTCGCCAGTTATTGAAACCGTTGTTGTAGCCATACCAGCCACGGTTGTGGTTTCTCCAACCCAGGTGCAAGCCGTTGTCGTTATGACCCCAGAAGCGGTCGCCATGCCATCGCGCATCGGCGTTCACATTTACGGCGCCGATGATGAAGGTCGCAATCATCGTTGCCAGCATGCCAAGTTTTACCAATTTCATTTCACACACCTCACATAAGAACCGGGTCTAAAGACGCCTGCCGCCAAGCGAGGTGCCCAGTCATGTGTTTAAGTGTGCCTAACAAACAGCGACTGCAAGCAGGTCAAGAGAGAAGATGGTTGTCCCGTGCGCTACGGCTGGTTATCTGAGATATCGTTCGACTGGCGCTGTTGAGCCTGATAACGCCCATGTCCTGCGCCGAGCGTTTCTGTCGCGGCAGCTAGTTTAATCAGTGCTTCCAATTGCTCGTTGTTCCTTCCGTTGACCTTCTGGAGCAACGGACGCAGATATTTCGTGCTCATCAATAATGATGCGATCGAGAACTCGGAGACTGCGATGTGGTGCTTGCCGTCACCATAGACACGCATGGCACGGCGTCCCACACCATCGGCGGGCATCGTGTCATTCGTTGTGAGTTCGCGGTGAGCCACGGTCAGTTCGCGTCCACCACCGAGATCAATATATTGGCCGGCTGCCACCACTTCCACGAGCCCCGGCATGCTGCACGACTTAACTCGCATCAGACCAGGCTCCGCTTCCACTCCGAAGCGGGAGTTCGCAGCGGCGTTAACGGTGCCGGCATCAGTAATAATTTGTGTTGGCTCATCACACTCGATAAATGTCGAACCGATGAGAAGCTTGACTTTGCCAGCTTCCGAGTTGAAGAATTCGCTGCCCTGCGAGGCAAGGATATGCACCGGCGAATGCGGGTCCTGGTCGCTGTACGAAACCGGCTTGGATTGCCCTTTCGAAGCGATTGCGGTCGGTGTTTTGCCCTTCGTCACATGCGCGTTCATGCGCTGGAGGGCACGGCTGCGAGCGGTGCTTAAACGAACGATCTTATCCATCGGCATCATTTCGCGGTGGGCGAACTTCTCGACGGAGAAATGATATTTCTTCGCCTGCGAGCGCACAGAAATTCCGGCCGAGACGATGGCATCAGTCCCTTCCGCAGGAATGAGATCCGGGTCGCTCAACTCTTCCTCGCCAAGAATCAACGCATCACCCGGCTTGAGTGGAACCGAGTTCTGGCTATTGTGCGCATCACGGAATGCAATTGGATCGTCGTTGTTGCCGGCACAAGCGAGCGCCCGCACTTTCAGCGGCTTGCCCGGCATGTTGTCTATGACGACCGTGCTGTTCGGCCCGATCGTCACTTCACCCATACTGGTGGATATGATCAACGGGTCTCTGCCGGTATCGGCGAGCACGTGTCCCGTGTGCAGAATAACCAGCTCTTTCGTGTTCGAAAGCGCGGTCCCTGCAGACCCAATAATGGTGGCATCTGCGCTGCCGCCCAGGTTGCCCTGGAGCATTTGCGACGCTTGAGTAAAGAACAACAGGTCAGAACGCATCTGGTTGACGTGGATGATGGCAGTGTTGCCGTTCATCACCGTCGTTACGGCATGACCCTCATCGTCGTTACCCGCGGCACCACCGTTGTCACCACTGCTACCTCCATCCGGACCCGCATTGGCAATATCTATCGTGTGTGTGTCGTTGCCATTGATAATGTTCGTATTGGTGTTGGACTGATCCGTGACGCCCGCAATCTTCATGCCAACGTGAACTTGATCCGTCGGCAGAATGTTGATACCAAGCAGGCTCTGCGTTTCTCTGAACTCCGCAATCTGCTCGCCTGTAAAGCCGATATCGGACAGCGCGTTCAGTTTCTGTTGCACGCTCAAACCGCTATTGATGAAGGTGAAGCGAGCGTTGACAAAACCGACCAGGCTGGCAAGTCCCAATGTGTCAAACTTGACGTTGGAAACGACAGGGATGAAAGCGCCGCTGCCTTTGTCCACCGATTCGGCATTGAATCGCGAACCCGTCATAGTTACTGAGTTCGGCGAATCGAAAGCATCAAAGAAAACCGAGCCGCGAGTTACGCTGATTTGGGAATTGCTAACATCCACTGTTCCCGGTGTGGGAGAAGTGGGCTTACTTATATTGAAAGCCTCCACGGCACCAAGGTTTATTCCGTTGTTGTTAATGCTTACATTGCTGCCCATCAGGGCAGTGTTGGTAACAATCCCACCTGTCAACGCCGGGGACATGAACGAATTCGGACGGTTGATGAAATAAGAGCGAGTGAATGCCTCGGTAAGGCGGAGTCCAGCACCAATCTCTATAGAGCCGCCGCGAAAGATATCAGGAACCCCCAGCGCACGCGCATTGAAGGTTTCGTTGCTGCCCGAAATTGCTCCACTAGTGCTGGTCATGAAGATGCTGCCACCGTCAGCCGTAAAGGTCAAACCGGGCGCAAGGGTTATGTTGGCGGGCGATGTCTGAGTAAGGTAAAAAGGAACTCCGCCCACAACGGCAATATCACCACCAATAGCTCGCAAATCCGAATTGATGTTCACTTTCTGAAAGCCGACAACAATTATGCTCCCATGATCTTTGACCTGATCAAAGTTCAAGACCCCAGTTAAGGGTGCACCGGGTGCTAGAGAACCGGCGGAAATGTTATTGCCGGTACCTATGGTGACAATCGTGCTAGATGCGATGTCGACTGCAAGAGTTCGCGAATAGATAGTGCTGTTCGTGATGTTCACCGGTGCGTTCGGAGTGAATTCAGAGTGCTTGGTAGGCAACATCACTGTGATCTCGTTAGGTGTAATCGCAACACCTTTATCAGCAAAAATGTTTGCGCCATCCATGGTGATACCTGTGGCGCCCATCATGTGGAGGAGCCCACCGACCGTGTAGTGTCCGCCGTTGTCAACAATATTGTTGAAATCAGATTTGATCACCAGATTGCCGATCGCATCCATTGAAACGCCGTTGCCGATGGTGACCGTCTGCCTGGCATCGATAATGCCACCACTTGCACCCATGTGAATTTGGGCGCCCGGATCGAGTGTGATCGTTGATCCGCCTAGGGTTAGCTTGCCAGGCGAGTTCAGTACTGATGTACCGGCAAAGCGAACGTTGCCCGCAAGTTCCAAATCCAAACGACTCGATACGTCAAGATTGGCACTAAGGTTACCGGAAATGCCGGGGAACACTGCGGTGTTAAACATGCTCAGATTGGCTAACTTTCCGGCGCTGTTGTCCGTCAGCAGGTCGCCTGTGATAAACCCGTTTTGAAGGGTTATCGAGTTGCCCGGGTTGCGAAACGTGAGGCTGTTCACAGCCAAGAAAGTCGGAAATGCTCCTGCCACTTTCGCTGTGTCCATTCTGATGGTCAACGGTTTGCCTTCATGGTCAATGATAATCTGGTTCGACGATATGTAGCCGTTCATGGTCCATATTGGGGCGGTGCCTTTGAGAGTGAGGTTTCCGTTGCCCCAGATTGCCGCGCTGGTGAAGGCTCCACCGATAACCTGTGAATAGCCTAGCGAAAGCGGTCTGTTGCCAAAGTCGATTTCGTTGACCGAGTTCGCGTTGAAATACTCGATTCTGGACCCAATCGTGGCCGTTTGCGAGGTCGGCATCTTGATGAAACTCGAGTAGCCAATGATTCTCATGGCTAGCTGGTCCCCAGCACTTGGCGCGGGCAGATTGAAGGTTTTGAACTGCGTCGGTAACTCGGCAGCAATCACGACGAACAGCTCGTTGTTAACACCTGACGGATTCGGATCCTCGACTCTATGCGAAGCACCAATCGAAAAACCCGGAATCGGGAATCTTTGTTTTTCGTATATTGCCGCAGCCTCTGCTGGAGAAATGAGAGTCCGTTTGCCTGCTGTCACCGCATTGACGATCAGAGGCGAACCATTTTCCGTTATCGTCTCAGTGGAGTCTTGCACGCCGATGGTCAGCGTTCCATTGGCGAAGCTACTTCCGGCCGTAAGCTGCGAAGCATTGCTCTTCGTGGCACTGATGGAGCCGACGGTTACGGCGCCGGTAGTACCGTTGACCGACGAATTGCCGACCGTAAACAAACCGCCGGGTAACGCTACTTCGGTGCGTGTCGTTTGGCCGAGATCAAAATTGGCGGGTATCGCCTGGGTTCCCATCGTAGTTATGCTGACCTGTCCGTCGGCTCCACCAGCACCACCGGAAGCGCTAACGCTGATGCCCGCTTTGGCTGCCTTAACTTGCACGGTTGCCCCATTGGCGGCTATGGCTCCGCCGGCACCGCCGGTTGTTCCAGCACCACCTTTGGCCTCCAAGGTACCGTTGACCACAATTGACCCATAGGCTCTGCCCAGGCTGTTATACGTTTGCAAAAGAACGCCGCCGCCAGCGCCGCCCGTGCCCGTAGTGGAATTGCCGCCACTAGCGCTGACCGTTCCGGTGACAATGCTCAAAGGAGCAGCAAGTAAGATGCCACCACCGGCACCTCCTGCGGTGCCACCATTGGCAGAGAGCGCTCCGGTCTTGATGCCGCCGAGCGAACGCACATCTATGGTGCCTCCGGCATTGTTCGTTCCGGACACATCGATCGAACCTATCTCCACACTCAGCAAGTTTGTGAAGGCCAACGGATCGGCATATGACGGCGAAGTAAATGCACCGCCAGTTAACGTTCCATCTTGAAATACCGGCGTTCCAGTGGTACCAGGCGCATTGCTGTACGCCACAAAACTACCGCCGCTTGTACCTGTTGCCGAGACGTTGCCCAGCTTAATCAGCCCACGCGCCGCAGAACCTTCATGGGCAACTGCCAGAACATTGCCCCCAGCCCCAGCAGTGGCGTTGGCGAGTAACTTGACGCCGGGAAGGTTGACGTCTCCGCCGGAGGTTGAGGGTCCACTGATTTGAAAGTTCTGTCCGCTCGGATTGGTGAAATCGAAGCCGGCGACGAGGTTGAGCTGGTGTCCTGTCGTGTCGCTCACATCAATCGATGTAACTCTCTTGCCAGGGGCAACTTTGATGCTGCCGCTGGCTAAGATGGCGAGGTCGGCGGTGGCTTTGACGTTTTGTGTGAGAAGCACATCGCCGCCGGCGTTCTGAATAACAGGATCTCCGGTTACGTTGAGTTTGCCGAACGTCAATGTGCCGGTTTTAGTAAGAACATCGGCGGTGCATGCAGCAACATTCAACGTTCCATCGATGCGATTGAGGTTGACGTCGACATGTCCTTTGCCGCCGAAGACATTGATATTTTGTGCGGCTAGCGTTCCACCTGTAATGCTCGTGAGAGCGGTAGTTGACGTCGAGGGCGAGCGGAAGCTGATGGAACCGTTAGGCGCTTCGACGCGTCCGCCGGCATTATTGAATACCAGATCCACGCTGTCGGGAGCACCGAATGTGATACTGCCGTGCGGAACACTGATCAAGCCGGCATTGGCAATATTACCGGTGGTGGCAATTATCGAGTTGCGGGGCGTTTGCGAAATGAGCTGACCGGTGCTCGCGATGCTCAAAGTTCCGGCGCTCAATAGAAAGCGCGGGCTGGAACCGACGGTGTTCAGCAACGATCCGCCAATGCCGGCAAACCCTGTCACTAAAAGCCCATGCGAGTTGTTACGGTTGGTCGCCGAAACGTTTTCCGGAATAACCAGCTCCGAGAGAACCGAGCGATTGAAGCCCGTAAGCGCAAAAGCGCCGCCGGTCGCTGCTCCGGAGGCATCAATATTAAGGCTCTGCGGTCGATTTGCCACGACCTGGCTCAAAGCAACGAACTGCGCGGGCGTCAGCAGCATGTTCGGCGTGATGAACTGGGTGCTCCCTCCGGCGTTAATGTTGACGCCGTTGCCGCCACGGATTAATAAGGATGCCGCCATGGATGGCTGCGTGGACGCCAGGTTCAGATCGACCGGTGCGTTGTACTGCGGTGGAGCCACATTGCGCGGTCCGTTCGGGTAAATGCGCGGGGCAACCGAGGTATTGAGCGGGGTAGGCTGCGCGGCATAAGCGGGCTGGCAGACCTGCATCAACAAGGTCAGGCACGACAGCCCTGACAGAATTCTTGTGATGCTTTTTTGGTTCATTGCCATCCCCTCAATAGCAATCTCGCATTGGAGATAACGCCATGGCGAACCGAATTACGCTGAAAACTTAGATGAAATATTCCCGCAGGGGTAGGCCCGGAAACGACAGGGGCGCCTTTCAGCCGGTTTTCCAAAGGTTTGTCGCATTTCGTAAACATGCCGTCACACTTCCTGCTACCAAGCTTTGCCGACCAAAACCCACGCAGCCCAATTGTAGGGCGAACTACCCCATCTTGGATTGTCGCTACGCAACGTTGCTTGCGCTTGGTTAAGCGCGCGCGCCGGCGGCAGCTTTTTGACCCAGAGGTTGGTGTAAAACTCTGTCATCAATTTCATGGTCGGCGCGTCCGGAACCTTCCACAGGGACAGCAATACGCACTTTGCCCCTGCTGAAAGCAGCCCCGCCCGCAGTCCCATCACCCCCTGCCCGGTAACTTCGGTCCCACGCCCTGTCTCGCAGGCCGACAATGTTACGAGGCGGCAGTGGGTCAAATCCACGCCCACCAGTTCCTCCGCGGTAAGGACGCCGGGATTGGCGCCGGTTTTGGGATCCCGGCAATTGGCGCTGGCAAGCAGCAGTCCGGATTCGACCAGCGGATTGCGCTGGCGGCGCTCCCGCAGCCGCGTTCTGATTATTCTTTCAGACACCGAGACCGAACGCGTCTCAGATGGAAGGTGATTCATATCGAAGACGGTGTGCAGGAAATCGTTGTTGAAGAAGAAGCCGTGAGTGGCGAGGTGAACATAGCTGGCTTTCGGCAGGTCGGACACGATCGCATCGCGCGTTGCCGAACCACCTGTAAGCTCGGTGATTTTGAAGCTCTGAGTGGTCGCCAGCTTCTCGATGTCCTTCATTTCCACGTACGTGCCCGGCAGCTTAATCACGCTGATCATCGCATCCTTGGGCTTTTCATACTTGTCGTCCGGGTTGGCATCGAAATCCACGCCGCCGGCGATCAGAAGGGATTTGGCAGCATTGGCATTATCTTCGGAATGCTGCAAATGCATTAGTTCTCGTGCAGAATCGACCTGGGCCATCAGCAGTTTGTTGTCACCGAACAAATGCCAGGGAACGCGCGCCAGCTCGCCGTCCGGGCACATGTACACATGCTCGGCGGACGCCGGCATTTTCGCCTTGATTGGCGCCCAAACCAGCATACCGAGCGCCGTCCAGTAGCCCTGCCACGGGTGTTCTTGCAACACGGCCCCGCGCCAAAATCCGATGGTGGTATCAATCGCGTGCGCTTCGCCAAGGTCAACAAAAGATGGCTTGCCGTCTTGTCCGACCAGCACCGCGCCATAGTGGTAGAGGCTGGGTTGCGCGGTCATGTTCCAGTAAAGATAGGTGTCCACCATCACTTCGTTTGGACCGATGCACGCCGTGAATTTTGTCGTGTCAACATCCGCAAGCGAATCCGCCAATTCGCTGGAGCGCGAGCTGGAAACGAGCTCGCGCTCTATCTCCTCTTTCTCGTTGGTCAGCTTGTCGTCCTTGCTCTTCCACTCTTCGTAGGAAATGGTGCCCGCCGATTGATACCAACCAGCAAGTTGTGTACGGACGTTCTTCAGCCGCTCAACAAGCCGCTTTGTGCGTTCGTCTTTCGCAAGATGGCTGACCAGTGATTCTCGGCGCAGGGACTCGATCAGCGTTCCTTTCCAGCCTACAATCAGGTTGTACGCCTTCGTCAGTGCCGGCCCCGATGTGCACGTCGAGAGCAGCACGGACGTTTCAAACGGAATATGACTGGCGACGAACGATTCCTGTTCAGCCAGTGGAAGCGTCGGCAGAACGTTCTGCATGTGCTTATCGATGATCAGGGCCGCAGCAAGAAAATCATTTTGCGCTGCTTCTACTTTTTTCTGCTGCAATTCAATGTCGCCGATGTTATTGAGCACGCCTGCCACCATCAAGTGGTCAGGTCCTAAAGCTTTCACGAGAAGCTCACGGGCTTGTTTCTGCAGGTCGAGCGCGGAATCGAATTGATTCAGCTGGCGATAGGCTGTCGCAAGATTGCTCATCGTTTCGGCCAGATCGATTTGGTCTGGCTCCTGCATTTTTTGCTGCAAAGCAATCGCTTCCTGCAAGATGGGAACCCCTTCTTTCAGGCGCTTGCGATCGAGATATGCCAGTCCGAGGAAGCGCAGGCTGGTGGAAAGATCCTCGTTGTCCGTTCCCGGATGTTCTTTGGCGATCAACAGTGCGCGCTCGTATAACCTCAAAGCACGATCGTGATCTTCCAGCAGATCGACCACTTGAGCCAGATTGGTAAGAATCGGAATCAGCTCGGATTTGTCATCATCACTGAGTTTCGATTCAAGAATGAGCAAAACTCGCTCATAGAGCGGGCGGGCACGATCGTAGTCACCAACTATGTAATACAGCGAGGCGAGATTATTCAAACAGTTGGCGGTCTCTGCGGCATCCGTTCCGTGCGAACGCTCGCTGATTTTCAGAGCCTTTTCAAACACCGCACGCGCAGCCGGAATATCTTGCACACCTTGCAGCGCGCTGCCGAGGTGATTGAGACAGAGAACGAGGTGATCTTCGTCGGTCGCGCGCGTCGTTTCAACAATTTGAAGCGCTTCTTTCGCCAGCGGCAGCGCCTCTTCGTACGCCTGTCGTTGCAGTAAGTCCTGCACCTGATTATCGAGTTCTTCCAGCCGTGCGTCCGTGGTGGTGCCCGGTGCCTGCGCAAACGACGGTGCGCATATAGACAATGCGATCGAGAATATGACTATTAGACGCACGAATCTGCTCACGGTCGAATCAGCTCCGCCATAGCCCAACACGCTTATTATGCACTAGCTGAAACTCATTTTCTGTAGCCACGGATCCAGTTCTGGTAGCTCGGTTGACGAGTGAGGCTGAGGAAGCTTTCAACACGCTGGATCGCCTCTTTCACTTCGCCTTCCTTTTGCTCCGGAGCATTAGTGGCTTGCTGTTCCGTCGCCGCCGCGCCGCCTGCTGATTGTTGGTATTGCTGTTGGTAGTTCTGCTGCGGCTGTTGATAGTTCTGTGCAGGTTCCTGATACTGCTGCTGGTACTGTTGCTGCGGCTGTTGGTAGTTCTGCGCTGGTTCCTGATACTGCTGCTGGTACTGTTGCTGCGGCTGTTGGTAGTTCTGCGCTGGTTCCTGATACTGCTGCTGGTACTGTTGCTGCGGCTGTTGGTAGTTCTGCGCTGGTTCCTGATACTGCTGCTGGTACTGTTGCTGCGGCTGTTGGTAGTTCTGCGCTGGTTCCTGATACTGCTGCTGGTACTGTTGCTGCGGCTGTTGGTAGTTCTGCGCTGGTTCCTGATACTGCTGCTGGTACTGTTGCTGCGGCTGCTGATAGTTCTGTGCAGGTTCCTGGTACTGTTGCTGCGGCTGTTGATAGTTCTGCGCAGGCTGCTGGTATTGCTGCTGCGGCTGTTGATAGTTCTGCGCGGGCTGCTGGTATTGCTGCTGCGGCTGTTGATAGTTCTGCGCGGGCTGCTGGTATTGCTGCTGCGGCTGTTGATAGTTCTGCGCGGGCTGCTGGTATTGCTGCTGCGGCTGTTGATAGTTCTGCGCGGGCTGCTGGTATTGCTGCTGCGGCTGTTGATAGTTCTGCGCGGGCTGCTGGTATTGCTGCTGCGGCTGTTGGTAGTTCTGCGTAGGCTGCTGGTATTGCTGCTGCGGCTGCTGATAGGTCTGCGCAGGCTGCTGGTACTGCGGCTGTTGATAATTCTGGGCGGGCTGCTGATATTGCGGCTGCGCCGGTTGCGCCGGCGCGTTGCGAGCCGGCAGAAACTCGCTCTCCGCCTCGGGTTCATGCTCGCGCACTACAGGGCGCTGGTATCCTGTGAACGAATGTCCAGAATCCTCGTCCATGATCGCCACTTCGGGGAATTTGTCGGTGGGATCAGCGGGATTCTTCTTGTTGGCTTGCAGGGCGCGGCGGACCGCGCGGTTGGTCGGGTCCGTATCTTCCCGTTCCGGGTTCTTCGCTCCCCAGAAATACTCGTTAGTCGGAGCATCCATGGGAGGCAGCTCCCACTCGGATTGCTTGCCGTCGCCGCGCTTCACGCGCCCCAGCACGGAAGGCGAGATGGCAATTGACATAGAGGAACCGTCAGCAGAGGCGTGAACAATCGAGATCGAGCTGGAGCCGGTTGGCATCGCAATAACCTGGCGGATGCGATTGACCGGAACGCTGCTGTTGTCCTTGCGCACAATCTCCTGTTGCTTGTATTGAACAGGTGGCACATTCATGCCGTCGGTTTTCGGTTGATCTACTACGGGCGTCTGGTAATGGGCTTGTTGCGCCTGCTCTTGCGTTTGATATACGACCGGTTCGGGTTCAGGTTCCGGCTCCAGCCCGGTATAGTCCGGTGTTTCTTCAAACTCCTCCGGTTGCTCGAATGCGGGTCCCTCGTCCATTCCAGGAGCTGCGGTCAAACGGCGTCGTGTGCCCGGCGGATCGTCTTCGAAGGCGAGTTCTATATCAAGGTCCCATGCGGCACCATTGGCCCACGAAGGGCGAATGATTGAAGGCGGCGGATGGAGCTTGCCTTCTTGATCCGGTTCCAGCAAGGCGGCCGGGTCGGGTTGCCTGAGGATGATCGGCGGCGGACCGCTGCGCGCCTGGGCGCCGACAGCAACAGCCATTTCGGCTGCTTCCGGAAAAACGATGCGCACCATCCACGGTGGCAATATGGTCGGCGAATAATCGCCGGCACGCGTGATCGTTATCTGGTGGCGAAGCAGTTCCATCGGCACGCTGCCATCAAAGGCGGCACGCTGATACTCTTCCAACGCCTTGTCGAAGCAACGAATCTGGCGCCACAGCTCCGCCATCGTCAGGTGGTCGGTGCCGGTCTCGACTACGATCTGATCCGGGTGCAGTCCCCGGCTTTGCTCGTAAACGCAAAGCTCGAGCCACGAATCAGTCAGTTCACCGGCTTCACGGGCGCAGTACAGCCCATTGAGCGCGATGTAGGCGATATCCAGCGGGTTGACGCCTTTGTTGCGCGCGTTTTTTACCGCCATAGCGAACTTGCGGGAATATTGCATGTCCTGCGCAGGTTCGACCAGCTGCGGATTTATCGGACGCATAGGAAATTTAATCGCCCAGTCAGCGAAGCCGCAAAACGGGCAGACGGCAATCAAAGCGGCGCGTAATGCCGGATGGGGCAACACGCGATGTAAGTCGGCTTCGATCGTATCGGATTCAGTAACGGGCGGCAGATCTTCCAAAATGCGTGTCGCGAAGAAGCTTTTGCATTCCGGACAGCCTACCGAACAATCCCTGAGGATGAACCCTTCAGCGTACTGCATACTGTGGGGCGACTCCAACGTACTTTAAATCTATCTGAGATTATCCCCGATGTACATGGGGATCGTCCCATCGCCGATATGCCGCGCCTTACGGACCTTGCAGCAGGTCGTAGAACATTTGCTGGCCCATCTTGGGCGGGCTGTTCGGACGGGCATTGCGCATGACGAAACGCGGGTCGGTACGGATGCGATCTAGCATGCGGGTTGTAGGCTGCGGAGCCTTCTTGCCGGCAGGCACGGTGTATTGCGCCTGGGCAGCACGCAGGGCGCTGGCGGCATAGTAGCGCTGCAGACCGACGTAGTCATCGGTGAGATCTTGCGGATCAACGCCCGATTCGAGCATATCGTCGTAGACATTGAGCACTCCCGGATCTTTGATGGAGCCGTGTCCATGAATGCGTTCTGCAATGCGGATGGACTGGACGCGGTGGGCGCTGCTGCTCGGGTCGTGCATGGCGTCGTATGCAGCTTCGAAAACCATCGGATCGACAAGCTGGCGATCCTCGAATCCACCGGAAACCTTGAGCGCGGCGATATCCGATGCAATGGTGCCGGCATTGCCGCCGCCCTGCGCTTCAAGCTGCGAGAGCACTTTGTTGAGCGGCTGGTTGATGTCGATGCCGGCATCGCGAGCGGCTTTCGACACAGCGGTCGTGAAGACTGTCGGCGCGGAGCTGGCGTTCTGAACGACGCCGCTGGACACAAGGTTCGCCACGACGCGGAACGTTTCCGGCGAGTAGGCATCCATGGAATCGAGACTGGCTGCGATCTCCACCGCCTGACGTGTGACTTTGTAGCCGGCGCCGCGCACCATATTGACCGCATAAGCCTGATCCGGACGCGCATTGCCCGCATCGACCTGACCGGCAATGTCCTGAACGGTCGTAAGGTCGATGTTGCCCATGTTCTCGGCATCGAGGTTGCGCAGCACCTGGACCATGCTTTGCGAAATGCGCTGGGCGCCCATCTGACCAGGTCCGTTGCCGACGAGACGCTCGGCGATGATGATATCTTGCGCTGACAGCGACTGGGCGCCCTGGTTGCCATCCGACATATATCTGTAGACGGCGTGAGCGCGCTGCGGGGTTGCAGCATGTGCGCCGAGACGCGACACTGTAAGTCCAACGGCGTTGGCCATAGTCTGTACGCGGTCGCGTCCGCCGACATCGGCTGAATCCGCCACTTGCTGCCAGCCGCCGATCTGCTCCATGGCGCCATCCATAATGCCGGCGACGTCCTGGTCGACGACCAGTCTGCCGACGGTTTGCAGGCCAATCTGAGCGCGTTCGTTGGCGACACGCACAACCGTATCGTACATCTGCCCGCCGACCTCGGAGCCATATTGCTGCGTGGCGATTTTGTGCACCTGGTCGAAGGTCTTGGCGCCTTTGAATGCCGAGTTGCCGGTGACGTTGGACGCCACTGTGCCGAGGTTGCTGCTGAGAGCACGGTAGGCAACACCGGCAGGAGTATTGTTCTGCATGGCGAGGTTGGTGACCGGCGCCACAATGTGACTGCTGAGGTCGGCACCACCGGTTTGCAGGAATGTTTCGTGCACTGCCTTGGCTTCTTCAGGATTCATGCCGCGCAGAACCTCGCCGAGCAGCATGCCACCTTCGCCCGAGTTGACAAAGTCGTCGCGCGTCATGCCTTGCGGCGGCGCCATGCGCGGATCGTTCATGCCGTAGAGAACCATGGCGCGGATTGCCGAGCCCGCAGCGGCTGGGCGCAAGCTGGCAACGTACGGGTTGAGAGCGGCGCCTCTGTTGGCGGCGGAAATCTTGGTGCCCGATGCGATCAAGCGATCCGTCGCCTGAACGATACCGGCGTTCCACGCGGATTCTGCAGCTTCGGGATCCGTCGAAATGAGTGTGAGCGTATCCATGCGCTCTTGATCGAACGCACCATAACGCTGGCGCAGGTATTGCGTGTAGGAGTTGCCGTTCTTGCCGGAAACGTAGCCAGTAGCACCTTCCACCGCTGCCGAGTACATAGCGTTTTGGAACTGCTGTTTGCCGAGGCCGGTTGATGCCCAGTTGCCACCATAATAGGAGTTGAGGTTGGCAGCGGCGCTCTGTGCCCAGCCTTTGGGCTTGTGAGCACCCATTTCCACAGCGGCGGATCGCGCAGCGTCCATGGCGGCCGGATCATTATTGATTTCGTTGGCATAGCCGGCAACCGCGAACATACCGGCAATTTGCGCGGGTGTTGCGTCGTCCGGCAGGTCGATGCGGCTGTAGCCACCACGGGTGGTGCCCCAGACGCGACCGGTGGAACCCTGGTTGGCGCGCACTTGCAACTTGAGGTTGCGGATGTCGCCGACCGGGTTTCTGGCGCCGGCAACCATCCACAATCCGGCTTGATCCAGATCTCCGGCAGTCGGGTTCTTGAGGTGTGAAATGCGCCTGGACGGATCGTCCGGAGGCGGCGGCGGTGTGCCACCGGGTCCTGTAGGACCGGAAGGTCCGTTGGGCGGCCCGCCGGGACCACCGGCATCGACGTTGACCACGCCAAACGCCAGATTGGCGGCTGTTCCTTCAGGCATGCCAAGATCGCGATACGCGTGATATTTATTGACCTGCGATGCGGACGGCGCAGGTTGTCCCGGACGGCGCGCCAGGACGCTATGCAGCTCTTGCTGCCGCAGCTGCGCCGGGCTGCCCGACTGATTGACAGTCGTGCCCTGTTGCTGCATGGTACCGAGATTCTGCTGCTGCTGTCCAGTTCCCTGGTTCTGTGTATTGACCGTGCTTGAAACCGATGGGCTGGAAGTGGAGGTGTTCGGTGTGACCGTGTGCTGGGTTTCCACTGTCTGCTGCATGGAGCCCATGTTGTTGGCCGCTGCCAGCGCCGGATTTATATTGATATTGCCGGAGCCGAATGCTTGCGCTGCTGCGCGCGCGAACGGCACGCCGCTGCCGACCAGGCGGTGATACATATTGATCTGGTCTTGCTTGGCCGAGAAGTTGTCCTTGAACGTCCATGGTCTGTCGCCACCACCGCTGGCGCGCTCCATTGACGGCGAGCTGCTGCCGCGCTGGCTTTCATCGCGAACTTGAGAGGAACCCTGACGCAGATCACGCTGCTGGTTGCCGCCGCTTTGATCGACTGCAACCGTCTGTTCTTGCTGCAGGTGCTGTCCGGGTCCGCTGTGGCTGGCCGCAGGACTGAGGTTGGGGCTGTCGAACGACGCTTTTCCAGCGCCGAATGCCGCTGCCGCTGCGCCCTGTCTGTCGAGCGATCCGCTGCGAACCAGCCGCAGGTAATTGCTGACCTGTTGAGTGGAAGGCGTGAAGTTGCCGGCAAAGCGCACGCCTTGCATCTCGGGTGCCTTCATGATGTCGCCGCCGCCCTGCTTGCCGGTATCGCCACCGCGACCTCCACGCTCGACCGGGTTGCCGTCTGTCTTGACACCCATGTGGTTGAGCACGGTGGCGCGGTCCTGTCCGGTAACCTGCTGACCGTTGCTGTCGATCAAGCGGCCTTCGGAATCAACTTGATAGTTGCGTCCGGTCTGCGGATCGGTGTACATGCCGGCGCCGAGGTTGCCGGCCGCCATCGCCGCCGGAACCAGGTTTGCTGCACCGAATGCCGCTTGCGCCGCGGCGGCCGGTGACTTGCCTTCGGCGCGCAAGCGCGTGAAATGATTGATTGCATTGCGACTCGGCGTGTAGCCCTGACGGAATCCGACGCCTTGAACATCCACGGATTTGGCCGCTCCATCGACGCCTCTGCCGTTGTCTCCGCCTGTGGTGGCAGCGCGCTGCAAGCCGCCGGCACCTTCTCTGATTCCCATGTGGTTGAGCACTGCCGCGCGGTCTTGTCCGGTCACCTGCTGTCCGGTAGCGCTGTCGATTAAGCGACCTTCCTGATCAATCTGATAAGTACGACCGCTCTGCGGATCAGTATACATACCGGCGCCGACTGCTCCGGCGTTCATCGAGGCTGCCGTCACATTACCGGCACCGAACGCTTCGCGTGCCGCCGCCATCGGAGTCTTGCCTTCAGCGCGCAACCGCGTGAACTGATTGATCGCATTGCGACTGGGCGTGAAGCCCTGGCGGAATCCGACGCCTTGAACGTCAACACCCTTGCCGGCTCCCTCAACGCCTTTGCCGTCTCCGCCTGGTGCAGCTGCGGTCCGCTGCAATCCGCCTGCGCCCTCTCTGATACCCATGTGGTTGAGCACGGCAGTGCGTTCCTGCCCGCTGACCTGCTGTCCGGTGGTGCTGTCAATTAAGCGACCTTCCTGATCGATCTGATAGGTGCGACCACTTTGCGGGTCGGTGTACATGCCGGCACCAACGGCACCGGCGTTCATCGCGGCGGCCGTAACATTGCCTGCACCGAACGCTTCGCGTGCTGCAGCCATCGGCGACTTGCCTTCAGCGCGCAGGCGTGTGAACTTCTGAATGGCGCTTGCGGTTGGCGTAAAGCCGCGATTGAAGGCGACACCCTGGACGTCAGCACCCTTGGTGTCGACGCCTTTGCTCGGATCAGCGGACGTGGTGGCACCGGCGCGTTGCAAGCCGTTGGCACCTTCGCGAATGCCCATGTGAGTGAGCACGGCGGCGCGTTCTTGCCCGGTAACCTGCTGTCCGGTGCTGTCGATCAAACGACCTTCCGAATCGATCTGATAGTTGCGTCCGGTCTGCGGATCCGTGTACATGCCTGCCGCGACTGCACCGCCGCTCATGGCGGCTGCTGCAATGTTGCCTGCGCCGAACGCTTCGCGCGCCGCGGCCATCGGACTCATATTTGCTGCGCGCAAACGCGTGTACTTGGCGATTTGACTCGGACTCGGGTTGAAGCCCTGCTTGAATGCCACGCCCTGCACATCGGCTGCCTTGCCGGCATCGACCGCCGGGTTGCCTTGCGTCCCATTGGCACGTTGCAACTGGCCGCCGGGACCTTCCTTCAGACCCATGTGGTTCAAGACGGCCTGTTTCTCGGCGCCATTTACCTGTTTGCCGGTTTCGGCATCGATTACGCGACCTTCCTGATCGATCTGATACTGTTTGCCGGTTTGTTGGTCGGAATAGATACCCGGACCCATCGCTTGTCCAATGGCACCGGCACCGCCCACAACCGCAGCGCTGCCGCCAAACACGGCTGCTGCCGCTGCCGCCGTTCCCATCGATTTGCGCAGGCTGAGGAAGCGGTTGACTTGCTCTTTGCTCGGTGTGAAGCCTTTCTTGAAGGCAACGCCCTGAACATCCGGACCTTTGCCGGGATCGACCGGGCCGTCTTTGGCACCACCCGCGCCACCACCTTGCGTGCCGCCGCCCTTGTTGTCGATGCTGGGTGGACCAGCCTTGACGCCCATATTATTGAGCACCTGCTGCTTCTGCTGCTCGTTCAATTCCTTGCCGGTGGCAGTGTCGATCAAGCGACCTTCCTGATCGACCGAATAAGTTTTGCCGGTTGTCGGGTCTTTGAGATTGCCTTTCTCGTCGACCGGCAGTGCCTTGCCTGTTGCTGCATCAACAAGGCGTCCCTGTTCGTCACGCTTGACCTGCGGTGCTCCGCCGGCGCCCTGACGGTCGCCCGGACCCTGTTGTCCGGTACGGCGCAGCACCTGTCCGGTACGCGTAATACCCATGGCGGCTGCCTTCTCAGCCGTAATCGGTTTCTTCGTAGACGGATCGATGAGGTTGCCTTTGGCGTCCTTCTCGGTGAACGGCATTTTGCTGTCGGGATCGATGAGGCGTCCCTGGCTGTCACGTTGCGGTCCAGCTCCCGGTCCCTGAGCACCTTTCAAAGGCTCGCCCTTGGTTGTCAGACCGAGCGCCGCCGCTTTCTCCGGCGTAATTGCTTTGCCCGTTGAGGGATCGATGAGATTGCCGTCCTTGTCTTTCTGGAACGGCTGCTGGGTCGTCGGATCGATCAGGCGACCCTGAGCGTCCTTGAGCGGATCCTTCGCGCCTTCCTTCGGGTTCGGACCTTGCTTGCCACCGGCAGTGAGCGGCTCGCCTTTCTGGTTGATGCCGAGCGCTTGCGCTTTGGCTGCGGTGATTGGCTTGCCGGTGGTCGGATCGATTAGCTTGCCGTCCTTGTCTTTGCCAAACGGTTTGCCGGACTGCGGATCGATTAAACGTCCTTGCGCGTCCGTCTTGAGACCTGATGCGCCGCTGCGTTCCATGGGCGGCGGAGTTCTGCCGGTGCCACTGGTACCTGCACCAGTTCCACCCGCACCGCCTGCGCCACCACCGCCCATACCGCCAAGCGGCAGACCCTTCGTGGTCATGCCGAGTGCGGCAGCGGCTTCCGGCGTCATTGGTTTGCCAGTCTTGGGATCGATCAGATTGCCATTCTTGTCTTTTTGGAACGGCAGCCCGGTCGCCGGATTAATAGGATTGCCCTGAGCATCGCGCTTCAGTTGCTTGTCTTGATCTTTCTTGTTGGGCGGACCCTGCAATCCGAGTTGCTTCATGCGCTCAGCGGACATCGGCTTGCCGGTCAACGGATCTATAAGGTTGCCATCCTTGTCGCGTTTAATCGCCTTGCCGGAAACGGGATCGATCGGGTTGCCGTCTTTATCCTTCTTCAGTCCCTTGGCACCGGCGCGCTCGAGCGGGTTGCCGTTGGTGCCTGTTCCGGGCTGTTGTTGCGCGCGTTGGCGCAGTCCGGCTAAACGCCCGTAGCCTGGTCCGGTATTCGTCGCCAAGCCATTGACGGCATTGCGCGAAGTTTGCGGGAATCCTTGCTGACCGATGCGGTCGTTGAGGAAATATCCCAGACCTTGCTGAGCTCTGTTTCTGACTGTGGAGCCCATCCAGCCGAACATCTTCATCAAGCCGCCGGTCACCAGACCCGCGCTGATAAAGTCGGACATCGGGCTGATTTGGGCGCGCGCAAGGAACGTCGGCACCTGGATCATCATCTGCAAAACGCCGACAGACATGAGGATTTTGCCCCACGGGTTGTAGTCGGAGAACATGATGATGACCATGATCTTCAACAAGCCGACCCAGACGAAAGTCCACAAGCTGGTTTCGACCCATGCCTTCACAAAGCCCGTGGCGACGTTTTCGGTGTCGGGCGTTGCATAGAACACAAGGAACAGCGGCGCGAACATGTATTGCGCAGTCAAGAGCGCCGTCTGGATCGCTTTGAGAACGAGGATATAAACGAGTTCGGCAATCAGGATGCCGCCGAGAATCAAGAAGATAACCAGTCCGGCGAACGCAAACACTTCACCAACCAAGCCGCCGGCGATACCAAGTCCGACGCCGCCAAGCAGTGGCGCAAACGCGCTCGCCAAGCCGCCCACACCAGCCAAAATGCCGCCGCGTACCGCGGAGGCAAGGGCAGAATCGAGCATGGCGATCTGGTCTGTCGAGTTGAAGTAAATTGCCTTGATCATCTCGTTGGTGATCTGAATTTCAAAGGCGTACAACGTGGGGAACGCAAGCATCAACCCGGCTGTGAATATCAGACGTCCGACTGCTCCCATCAGGTTGCCGGCACCGCGCCACGCGGCTTCCGCCCAGTATTTCCAGATAGCCAGAATGAACAGCAGAAGCAGCAAATCGACTGCAATGCCATACATGACGTCGGCGCCCTGGCGGATGTATGGCGAGATGCCGTCGCTCGGGCTGCCATTTAGACCATTGACTGCGATGTTAGGGTTGAGCACGAACACGCGCAAGAACGCCGCCAGAAACTGCACGGTGTCAGCAATCCAGCCGTTAATCACTTCGCTGATCCACTTGCCGATCAGTTGTCCGATCTGCTGGAAAAGGTTGCCGATGATGTCGTCGTTAAACCACTGGTGCATGCCGCGGTATGTGTCGTTGATTGAGCCGAGGCTGGTGGACAGAGGGTTGTTGACTGCACCCTGCGGATTGCCGACGTTTTGCTCGGCGGCTTGCAGCACCAGTGTGGTGGCTTGATTGGAAAGCTGCTGGTTGTTTTGGAACTGCTGCTGGAACGCATTGGGGTTGCCGTTGACGTTTTGACCGGGGATGAACACCGAAGCGCGGTCGACGCCAGGCTGATCGAGAACGCCGTTCGGGTTGTCGACTTTCAGCAAATCCGGAACGTTGTAGAAAATGCCGCGCGCGCTGCCGTACTGGCTGCCGCCGCCATGAACGTTGACCTGACTGGAATCCGTAACGGCAGGAATGAATCCCTTGGCGTTGATGTACGGGTTCGGAACCGTGTCTTGGGTATTGGCTGCCTGACCCTGAGCGGCTCCGCCGGCATTACCCTGAGGCTGGTTTGGATCGGGAAAGGCAGGAACGGTCTGAGCGATCGCCGCACCCATCAGCAGCATCTGCGTCGCAAGCACCACGACCAGAATCAACGCCGATGTGCGCGTTCTCGCGGACTCGTTTGGAGTGGTGTTCAGATTGCGATGTTTCTTGCTAGCGCCGGTCACGGTGAGTGCTCTGTCTTGGTCTTGGGGTGTAAGACACAGAAACTTTTCTTTCTTCTCTTAGTTTATATATGCCAACTTGCGCGCGGTATGTGGCATTTCCCACTAGCCATGGGAACATTCCCATGAATTCTCGCGCAATTTAACGTTAATTCTCCCGGAGAAGTCGTGGAGCACTGCTTTTTTTGCACTCGTTTAACGGAGTTTTCAAACGTCGTTGCGCGATTGCGCGATCGCAAAAAGAGCGGGCCGGCTGAACAAGCCGACCCGCAATTTCTTTGAAGACAGGGGTGTCGATTTATAGACCGCCGCCCAAGCCGCCGAAGTTGTTGATAGCGAACGTGCCGATAAGGTGAACCGCGGTTGGTCCGCCGAATCCGACGCCGAGGCCCTTAGCGACGTTCATCGCAGCTTCGCCACCGTCCCGTTGTCCGAACGCGATCTTCATTCCGGCGAGTGACGACGGAACTGTCGAGAGCGCTGTGACGACGCGGCTGATGTCTCTGGCTGTGTCGTAGCCGTAGTCGGCCAATTGACCTACTTCGTTCGATTGTCCGAAGCGCGGGTCTACTGGAGCGCCAACCAAACCTTGGGCGTGAGCGGCATGGTCATACACACCGAACGCCATAAGGAGAAGCTGAGGGGCCAGAAGAAATCCCACGCGAGTTGCAACTTTGAAAGCGCGCGAAGAAGTGACCTTCTTGAGTGTAGTTACCATGGGTGAACCTCCTAATGGGGAATTCTGCTGAAAGCTGTGGAGAGTAGGGACTTTTTAGTGATGACGAACTCTCGTCATGAGTACGCCTGACACCTTGGTGGAGGCAGAACCGCCGCCACTTCCGGAGGAAGGCAGGTAAGCACCGGGGACGTAGCCCATGCCGCCGTAGCTTGCGACTGCCGGCGTGGCCATCATCGGAGCGACATTCTTGACACGGTGTGGCATGATGCGTCCGGAGAGGCCGGTGTTGACTGTGCGCCTTACAGCAGGAGCAGAAGTTGCTGCAGGCTTGGCCATTGCGGGCTGAGCAACTGCCTGTTGGGGCACAGCAGGAGGCAGTGGCGCGGCTTGGGCCATTATGGGTGTGACTGGCTTACCGAACAGCGGATTGAAACTGGGGGTTGCTGTCGGAGCCATCAATTTCGGAGTCAGTGATGTGGTTACTGGGTTAGCAGCCACAACTGGCGCCGGGGCGGGTTTGGACAACATCATGGGGTCCAGACCCAAAACGTTTCTGGTTGGCACTGAGCCTGATTGCACATTGTGCTTCGGCTCGTTGAAGTCACCATAGCCTTTCGGCAGGCGTGCGGTTTCAGCTTTCCAAACGTTTGGAGCATAGTTGAAACGCATGCCGCGGCCTTCCTGGGCGGAGGCAGCTTGCATCGTGGCGATGCTGACGAGAGCTATGAGTGTGATGTGTGCGCTGAGTTTCATGTGATTAGAACCTGAATGCGTTGCGTACGCCGAAGCCGGTCATCGTCAAGCCGAACATGCCGAGACCCATCATCGGGTTAGATTGGTGCATCATCGACCCATACATAAGAGCGGAAGCACCGAGGCTTGCAGCTGTTGCCAGTCCGTTGGTGAAGCCGCCGCGGCGAGTGTCGCGAAGTTTCGGCTGAAACTTGGAGCCACCGCTGAGGGTCTGCGATTGTCCGGCCGATGCACCGAGCATGGTGGGCGACGAGTACGGCGGAGCCATAAACGCCGAGTTGGGTGCCGCATTGGCGCTGGCCATCGGGGTCATTCCCGGGATGCTGCCATTGCCAGGCATGGTGTTCGGAGCACTGATCGGACCATTGTTCTGGCTGGGCATCACCTGCCCGGCGCGCCACTGTTGCAACGGCTGATCTTGCTGCTGCGGTTGTTGCGCCGGCGCATTGTTGTACAGCGCTTCAAAAGCTTGCTTGCGCATGTCCTGCGCGCTGACAAATTGCGATTGCGGGGTGTTCACCATGCCAGGAATGCCTGCTGCATCGCCGGCGGCTGTCGTTTCTGTTTGACGTTTTGCCGACTGGGCTGCAGCTTGCATGCTGTTGGAGGACGGATCCAGAGGCACCACTTCTGGTGGCAACAACGAATCCTGCTCCGCACCTAAAGTAGATGCGTCTTGCGCCACGGACATCGGGCAAGCGGCTGCCACTGCCAGGAGCAGTGAGAGCGCCACCACCGCTGAGCGGTTGGCTTTGCCATTGATGCTGTGTGAACCGAATTGCATTGTTTTTCCAGATAGTTGTTGCGGTGTCTTCGGACGATTCAAATCTTACGGAATTGCCATGCTGGCGAGAAGATGGGTAATTCCCACGTGTATGGGATTTTCCCCACTGCGCCTCGGGGCGCTGTCTGGGCGGCGCTAGCATGATTGCACCGCCCGGATATCGAAAGCCTTAGAAGTTCGTAATGACTGCTTTCGGGAGCAGCAGCTGGTCGCGCTTCTGTGGGTTTTCGTTAGCAGGAATGAACTGTCTGTAGCCGAAGCCGAAGTCAGTTGATTTGCTGGAATACAAGGGCATGCGGTGGAAACCTTGACCGAATTCAAATGATTGGTCGGCTTGCAGCGCGCCGATCGGGTTGTTACGGGTGACGCTCAGACCATAGTCTTGCAGCGATGAACCGGTTGAGACTTTGCCGCCGCCAGCCTTGAAGCGCTGACCGCCGCCAAGGTCGATGGAGCTGTTGCGCAGTCCGTCAGCAGTGGGAACACCATAAGGCACGCCCCAGGCACCCGGACCTAATCTATAGATTTCGTCCTGCGAACCGTCGCCGCCAAGTCCACCGCCGAGGATGGAGTTCCGACCGCGCAGTTCATACTGGTGAGACTCTTGTCCGCCGCGGCGAACGTTCGGAATAGATGTATTGAATCCGCCGGTGCCGGGGATGCCACCACTCGGGTTGATATTTTCGTTGGCAGCCGGATTGAACGACATCGGAGGCGTGGTCAAGTTGCCCGGATCAGCACCGGGAGTTGACGGTGGCGGTGGCACCACGCCGGAAAGCGATGGACCAAGAACGCCGGCTGGCGATTCGATGGCCGGTGTTCCCGGAAGGCTGATACCAGAGCTGCCTTGATCAATAGTGTTGGCCGGAATCGCCGGTACCCAGGGCAGCAGTGTCGGGGCGCCGCCCATACCGGGCGCTACCGGAGCCGGAGTGGCGCCTTCGCCGACAGGCGGTGGCTGACCTTCCGGAGCAGACGTGAATGGAGCCGAACTATTGGCGCCTTCGATCAAAGGCTCGCGCAATGTGGCGACGGGCTGAGCAAAAGCGCACTGTTGAATAGTGACTGAAAGTGCGATGGCTGCTAGGGAAATCTTCGTAAGCGTCATGGTCATATGGCCTCGTGGGTGTCGCGTACTTTTTCGGGGGACGGGGTGTGAGGAGTGGAGTGGAGAGTTACTGAAAAAGAGTTTTCGTTGCGGTTGTGTTGCTTGCGGTTCGTTTCGTTGCGTTCTGTTCTTGCAGTTCTGTTCTTGCAGTTAGTTTCGTTGCGTTCTGGTGAGTGGCTTACCAGGGAGCTATCGTTTGAACTATGTTGTGTCCGTTATTTCTTCGGGGCATTCGGTCGCCGTATAGGTCTTGTGTTCCGCGGGCTCCGGGCAGTGCTTGGTTGGGACCATCTTCTGAGGTAGAACCGAATTCTTCTTCACCGAAATCGAACGAACGTTTGCCGCGGTTCTTGTATCTGCCCCAGTCGTGGGTTTGCTGCCCGCCCCATCGCTCGGTTCCTGCGTTACCCGGGATGCCACCATCAGGATTGATGTTGACCACCTGAGCGGGCGGTGGATGAAAGTCGAGCGGCGCGTGAATGATGCCCGGGTCGGCTCCCATCGTCGAGGGCGGGGGTGGTGCCCATGTGCTGGGACCCAGCTGTCCGGCAGGATCTTCAGACATAGGATCGACGTTGATGCGAACCGAGCTGTACTCACCGTAGTTTGCAGGTGTGATCGGAACGGAAGGAAGCACGGTAGGCCGGCCCATCATGCCCGGTGTCACAGGAGCCGGCATGTCGCCACTGCCGATGGCTGGCGGCTGTCCTTCTTCTGCTTCACTCATAGGCGGTGCGGAATTGGCACCATAAATCAGCGGCGTGCGCAACGTAGTCGTCTGCGCCAGCGCCGAAGCGCCGGTTAAGGTGGTCAATGCCACCATCGCAAGAATCGCTGCTGTTGCCGTTTTCGTCATGTTCCTTCTCACCTGCATTTTCACAAACGGTTTTTGCGCTTCTATCGCAGGTACGGTAACAGTAGCTTTTCGGCGCCAGCCCTGTCTTTAGGGTAACTACGCACCCCCCCACGGTTTCCCCCACTGCAAAGCCTTGTCAAGACCCCCGGACCAGAAATGCGATAGCCACCGTACTCGGACCACGCCCTCCACCACACTTCGGACCGCGTCCTCCGCCACACTTCGGACCGCGTC
>JADMIO010603893.1_pt1 | contig 84857 bp, 80 predicted proteins | sample 8958161 | NCBI WGS metagenome assembly JADMIO01 (sample SAMN16585339, study PRJNA669376) | soil metagenome | isolation source: Crop rotation soil | place: USA: Cullars Rotation, Alabama | collected 2011 | reverse complement strand
CCGCGACTTCAAGTCACGTGAATTCCAAGCTTCGGATCCCACTGTGCTGGAAAGAGTTGCTCGGCTGGGGCGCGCTGAGCAATTTTCTCAAGGTCGACATTCTCAATGTGATGGGCCTCGCGATGATCGCTGCCGCGATCTTGTGGAGCATGTCGGAGAATCGCCGGCTTCGCATCGCGTTGTTCGCGATCGCGACCGCTGCGATCGCAATGTCGACGCCCCTGGTCAGAGAAGCAGGTTCACTCGCGATGTTGCCTGACGCGATCGAGGCCTACATTCGACCGCTGCCAGGCCGCACCAACTTCGCGTTGTTTCCCTGGGCGGCGTTCGTGCTGGCCGGCGCGATCACCGGCGAGTTGGTCTTCGCGTCGAAGACGGCGGCGCAAGAACGGCGGCTGCATCTGTCGCTTCTCGTCGCCGGTCTTGGTGGCATCGCGATCGCGTACGCGTCGGCATTCCGCCCGTCGATCTATCCGGTCGCGAATTTCTGGACGAGCTCGCCGACGTTCTTCTTCATCCGGCTCGGCATCTGCACGGCCATGCTGCCGGTCGCCAAAGCGATCGACATGTTTCACGGTTTCGTGCGGGCGCGCATTACGGATCTGCCTCCGGGCTCACCGGGCCTGGTGATTCAAACGCTCGGCCGTTCGTCGCTGTTCGTCTACTGGATCCACGTGGAGATGGCGTACGGTGGGATCGCGAAACCGATCAAGCACGCGCTGCCGCTCGAGGTCACGCTAGTCGCGACCGTGCTGCTCTGTGCCGTGCTCTACGCGATCACGCGATGGAAGGATCGCAAGATGCAGGAAGTGAAGCTCGCCGGCGCGTTCCGCGTCCTGGCACCGGTCCTCAAATGATCTATCGCTTCGGCGTGTTCGAGTTCGACGGCGAGCAGGGCGGATTGCACAAGAGCGGCCGTGCCGTGGCGCTCGAGCCGCAGCCGGCGAAGGCGCTGGCCCTGCTACTTTCGAAAGCCGGCGATATCGTCAGTCGTGAAGAGCTGCGGGATGCGGTGTGGGGAGCAGACACGCACGTCGATTTCGATCGCGGCCTTGCATACTGTGTCTCACAAATCCGCGCCGCGCTCGGCGACAGCGGTGAGAACCCTCGTTTCGTTCAGACGATTCCGAAGCGCGGATTCAAGTTCATCGCACCCGTCGCGAGTGACGGAGCTCCCGTGAGCCCGGCGCCGGCGCCCGCTCGATGGACGGCTCGCCGGTTGATGGATGCGCGGTTGACGGTTATGGTCGTCGCCGCCGTTGTCGTCGCCGGCCTCGCGTTGGTTGGCTCGTTAAGAAGCCGGCTCGGCGGATCGTCGCGCGTCGTCATCGCGGTATCCGTGTTCGATAACGAAACCGGCAACCCGCAATACGATCGAACGGTCGCCGGCCTGTCCGACCTCGTCGTCGAACACCTGACCAGGATCGATCCGCGCGTGGCGGTGATCGGCAACGCCGCTGTCCTGCGGCAGCCGCGCAACATTCGCAACCTGCAGGCCGTCGCCGACGGCGTCAAGGCGGATTACGTGTTGCTCGGACAACTCCAGAAAGATCCAACCGGGCTGCGCTTCATCACGCACTTCATCCGGCTGAAGGATCAAACGCATCTCAAGGCGAACCGTCTGTTCGTTGGCGCCGATCTCGCCGGACTAGAGACCGCGGTCGTCGAGGAATTCGACCGCGCAACGCGCCAACACGTCCTGAATACCAGCGGCAACTGATTGCTGCGTCAGTAGTTATTTCCTGTACCCAATCTGGGTTGCCCTGAAGATGCCGGCGTTGCGATAACCCGTGACGGAGGTCACGATTCATGTCGCACGGTTGGACTCGCAGGTCATTCGTCTCGGTCACGTCAGGATTGTCAGTGCTCGGCATTTCGTCTCTCGCCACCACGGTCTGGGGACAATCAGCGCCCGTGGCTCCGCCGTTCGCGGCTGCCGATGCGTTTCCGGCGCAGGATCCCGCTGCAGTAAAGGAAGCGGTCGGCGTTTCGCATGGCAACCTCGCGCGGATCCGCGAGCTCGTGGAAAAGCAACCGGCGCTCGCACGCGCCTCGGTGGATTGGGGGTTTGGTGATTGGGAGGCGTGCATCGATGCGGCTTCGCACGTTGGCAACAAACCGATCGCCGACTTCCTGTTGAGTAACGGTGCGCGGCCGACGATCTTTTCGGCGGCAATGATGGGGCAGCTGGATGCGGTCAAGGCGTTCATCGCAGCCCGCCCAGGCATTCAGCGAACGCTCGGGCCGCACGGCATCACACTGCTGTCGCACGCGAAGGCCGGTGGACCTGATGCGGCGGCCGTCGTGCAATATCTCGCCGGGCTTGGCGACGCGGATACGCCAACGCCAACACAACCGCTCGAGGCGGCCGACATTGATGCGCTGGTCGGCAAGTACGTCTATGGCTCGGGCCCGCGCGACTACTTCACGATCGACGTGCAGAAACCGATACTTGGCAACGTGCTCGGTATCGATCGGCCGAACGGACCAGCACGGCGCGGTCTCGGCCACCTCGGCAATCTGGTCTTCTTTCCGACCGGGGTTCCGACAGTGAAGATCGCGTTCGCGCGCGAAAACGGCAAGGTCACGCAGCTGACCGTCGCCGATCCGAACGTAATGGTCACCGCGAAGCGGGTCTAGGAATTGCAATAATTCCAGCGAGATGCTGGAAACGATCCTCGTCTGGCTGGCGATCGCGTTCGTCGTCGTGCTCGTCGTCGCGATTGCCGGCTACATCGCGCTGCGCTGGGTGTTCATGCGCGCCGCCGACAAAATGGTCGCCATCGTCGATCGACGTGTCGGTTCCGTTGCCGCGCAGTCGTTCACGCGGCTGGCGCGTTTCGCGCAAGCGACCGGCATCTCGCTCGACGATGCGAACCGGTTATTCGGGAAGAACATCGATCGACTGGCGCGGATCATGGACAGCGCAATCACGCTGCCGATCATCGGCCGTGTCGGTCTGGATGCGGTGCTCGACCTCGTTCCCGTTGTCGGCAACTTCGCCGGCGCGGCTGTCTCGTTGACGCTGATCGCGCGAACGCTTCAGTACGGCCCGCCGCCGTCGCTCGTATCGAGGATGTTGTCCAACGTGTTAGTCGACGTGGTGCTGGGCGCCATTCCGCTCGTTGGCCCGCTGGCCGACATGTGGTTCAAGGCCAACGAGCGAAATGCGCAGTTGATGAAGGACTTTCTACTGAGCCGCGGTTGACGGCTTTGGCGCCGCAATGCCGTCCATGTCGTTCCAGAACATCAGCGTGTTGAACAGCATGGTGTGCTCGCCGAAGGTCTGCCAGCGATAGATCGGATTGTTCGCGAACAGAATCACGCGACCCTTACCCGTCGGCGCATCCACCACCATCGGGCGATTGCGAATTTGATCCGGTGTGCGCATCAAGCCACTGAGCACGCCGGCTTCGCCGCCGGTAAATCGCGCGATCACCCTCGGATTGTCCGGCGACGATCCGAGGAACGCTTCGGCGCCAGGAGGCGGACCGGCCTGCAACAACGGCCCGCCCGCGTAACGTACCGGCAACGTCTTCTGCGAGTAGCCGAACATCGTCGGATGATTCGGCATCAGGATTTCGCTGTTCACGTACGGTCCCGGCGCGTAGAAGCCCGGATTCGGAGCCGACGCGCTCACGCCTTTCGCAAGACCGAAATCAGCAGGAAAGAAGCTCGCCACGCCCATGGTGACGAGCACGCCGCCGTCCTCGACAAACTTCTGCAGCTCCGCGGCGCCGGCCAGGCCCATCCCGCCGCGCACGTCGTCGGTCTCCGCATACATGCCGAGCGACTTGAATTGCGCGCTCTTCTTATAGGCGACGGGCTTCGACAATTTCGGCTGCTCGTACACCAGCGACTTGCCGTCGTTGCCCTGGTGCGGGATCAGGATCACGTCGTACTTCGATCGCAGGTTCGCGCCGGCTTGCACGTGATCCTTGTGGATCAGGTCGTAGGGGACTTCCCATCGATCGAAGGCAAGGCGGACCCAGCCGACCTTCTCAGTGTTGTACCAAGTGGTGTAAACCGCAATGCGAGGCAGATCCACATTGATCGTGTCGACGGTCGGAGCCGACGATGTCGTCGCGGCGACGAGGCCGAGCGACTCGACCTCCTTCTTGACGCGATCGGCGGCGGATTCAACGATCAGCGATCCGGCCGGATACTCAACGTCGCCGACCTTGAACGCCGCCTTCGCCGCCTTCATCGGCACATCCTTCAAGTGGTAGCGGAACGTGATCAGGTTCAACGCGCCGTTGTGCTTCACGACCGTGATCGGCCCGCTGCCCGCGACTGATCCCGCGGTCACCACGTCCGCGGTCAGCAAAGTGGCCGGAACATCGAGGATCGACTTGTCGTCGATCGTCTTGATGTCGATGTTGCTGGCCATGCCCATCGACCACGCGCTGTCGTCGTAGGTCGTGAGCGACGCATCCGGATAGTTCTGCTTTTCGATCAGCGTCTTGGCCAGCGGTCCGTACGGCTGATTCAGCTTGACGATGTACGAGCCTGGGATGAAGTTGCCGTCCTTCGTCTTGATCTCCGCAGTGGCGCGATGCACTTCGATCGCCTGTCGCCGGAGAAGGTTGACGACGCGATCGACCTGCGTTTGATCCTTCTGGCCGGCGGCAATGACGAACGCATACGGTGGTTTGTCAGTGCCGCGCTTCACCGCGTTCGCGGACTTCTTGTAAAAGTTCTCAACGACCATCGTCGGGAACTTCGACGTCAGCTCGAGCGCGGTGAGCACGCCGGTCTCGGCGTAGTTGATCGAATTGCGAATCGACCAATCCACCGGACCGGCCGGCGCCGGATTCGGGCGGAACCATTGCCGTTGCGTCTGCGGGCCCGATAGCGTCGCCTTCTTCGTATTCGCGCCGCCCTGGTTGAAGATCTCGTACATCCGCAGCATGCCGTTGTGATTCGCGGCGGCGAACCCGAGGTAACCCGGTGACCACATGTCGACGAAGCCGAAGTGCCACACGCCGGGCATGCCGTACGACGTCATCTTGTTCACTTCGTAGGTCGCGAAGAACGGCAGCTCGGTGTAGAGAATCGGATCGAGGTTCGCGTTCTGCGGCGGCTGGCCGCTGAACGTGTACATCAGCGTCTGCGCTTCATGCAGGTCGTGCCAGATCGGCGGCACCCAGTTCAAATACCAGTTGAGATGCACGCGCAGCGAATCGACGCCATAGTTGATGTCGCGATTGTTGTCGTGGAACACGTACTTGCCCCAGTAGGGCACGTCGCCGTAGTTCTCTCCGCCCTCGTACGGCTCGTTGATCTTGTAGGCGTAATACCAATCAACATAGCGATCGCGGCCGTCCACGTCGGTGACGCCGGTGATGCTGACGATCACGTTGTCGCGAATCTGCCTGATGTACGGCTCGTCGCTCACCGCGAGCCGATACGCGAGCTCGATCACGGCTTCCGACGGATTCGTTTCCTGTGAATGGAGGCCGGCGCTGACGTGATAGTGCGGCTTGGTGGACGCGATCAGTTGCTGCGCCTGCGCGTCGGTCAAACCTCGCGGATCGGCGAGCTTGCGCATGTTCTGCCGATTCGTTTCAAGGTTCTTCATGTTGGCCTCCGACGAGATGTAGACCACCATCACGTCGCGGCCTTCCTCGGTCTTGCCGGTGACTTCAGTCTTCACGCGAGCGGGAAGCGCTTTTTCCAGCGCGCGGAAGTAGCGCTGTTGATCGGCGGCGTAGGTCAGCTTCTTCTCGGTGCCGATGTGATAGCCGAGCACGTCTTTCGGGCTCGGCACGCCCGCCTTCTTGGGCAAATGATCAACAAGAGGGGAGAGGAATTCGGGCTTCGTTGTTGCTTTCTTCACGAAGTCCGCAAAATCCGGGTCATCCTGGACGACCGCGGCGGCCGGTTTCTGGGCGTGGGTGACAGCCGGAACTGCTGAGCTTAAAAACAGCGCAAGGACGAGCAATAGGCCGGATCGGCTCACGTTTTTGGTCATTGCGAATAAACCTTTTACTGTCTATTATTTACGAGAGCTGTTCCGCCCGGAGCTGTTTCCGGACCTCCACTTTTACGGGCAAAAACCGTTGAGTGGGCGCGGCCGCAAACGATAGAATCCGTCTCTTCGGACGCACTCATATGATCAGCGTAGCCGCTATTCGGATGCAGCAGTTCGGCGTGCAATTCTACCAAGCCTCGCTCACGGCCAGTGACATCGATAAGCTCGTGCGGTTCGAAGTGCTGAGCTATCAGGATCAGGCCCAGGCCGGCTTGCGCGGCAAGAAAAAGGGCGGGCCACAGTCGAAGATCAACTGGGACCTCCTCGAACGCCGCATTGCCTCGAACGAGAAGGCCTATCAGCGTCAGATCATTCGCAAGAAGATCGACGAGCTCGTCCAGTATTACGAGCAGTGCCGACAGGCGCGCGACCTGCCGTCGATTCCGGGCGCGGTGATCATCTCGTGTGATGAGAAGCTGCAGTTCGAGCCGGCCGAAAGCGGATCGTGGGTCGGACGGCTGAAGGTCCCCGAGCGCGAAGGCATCCTGCGCGCGATCGACGGGCAGCATCGCCTGCTCGCGCTGCACGCGGACATCGATCGCTTCGGCGACGAGCCGTTCACCGTCCCGGCGATCATTTTCGATCGCGTTCCCGAAGATCACATCGTCCAGATGTTCGTGACGATCAACGCCAAGCACACGCGGCTGAACGCGTCGCACCTGGTGTCGCTGTCGGGCCGCCAGTTGTATCGCGATGAAGCGCTCGCCGCCGCGCACGACGTGGTGCGCGCGCTCAACGATCGCGAAGAGTCGCCGCTGTTTGGCGAGATCAAGCTGCTCGGCGTCGGCAAGGGCCGCGTCGGCCAGGCGCCGCTCGCCCAGGAGCTCAAGAAGCTGTTTGCCGACGAAGCCGCGCTCGGCGGCGCGCGCAAGAGCGAACAGTTCCGCGAAGAGTCGAAGAAGTTCTTCGTCAACTACATCAAGCAGATCGCCAGCATCTTCGAGTCGGCGTGGCAGGGCCGCAAGTACTCGATCAAGTCGGCGACCGCGCTGCGCGCGTTCATCCGCGTTGCGCCCGATGTGATCCAGAAGATCGATCAGCATCACGCCGATCGCACCGACTACCGCGCGATTGGCCGCGTGATTTCGCCGTGGGGCCGCCGCATTGGCGCGCTGCGCTTCGAAACCGACGGCGCATGGAAGCGGCAGGGCACGACGGTCGACAACCTCACCAAGGAACTGCGCCTGGCGTTGCAGTATCCAGAGGGCGCCGCAGGCTAGATCTGTAATTCCTGCGATCAATTCCGTATGCGCCGTGCAAACGCGCAGACGAAAAATCGCGGAAAACAGGCCGTTTTCCCCGTGGCACGGACCTTGGATTATTGGTCCGCGTCGCCAGTCTGTTTACTGTGGCACTAGTGCTGCAGTAGCTGGGGGGAGCCAGGTTGGCGGCAACTTTTGGGCGGCAATCCTTCGGGATTGCCGCCCTTAGTCATGTACGGGCCAACAGGCCAACAGGCCAACGGGCCAACGGGAATACAAAACCGTAAGTCTCCGTTCGACTCTGCAACATCACCCTTCGGGTTATTTCCGCAAATTTGGCCGGAATTTTATCGCCCTCGTAGGCACTGACCTTGATGTGTCTTGATGGCAGTTAGAGTCGCCCGCTTGACCCTGATCAAGCGCGACCCTACGATGAGGCACCCCATGGCTCGTAATACACCGCCGCCGGAAAGCATCGGCCGATTCAAGATCCTTGAAGTGCTCGGCCGCGGAGGCATGGGCGAGGTCTACAAGGCCATCGACCCGACGCTCCAGCGCACGGTCGCGGTCAAGACGGTCCGCCCTGACATCGATCGTCCCGAGTATCTCGAGCGCATGATGCGCGAGGCGCAGGCCTGCGCGAGGCTCTCGCATCCGAACATCGTCACCGTCTACGAAGCCGGCCAGATCGACGGCGTGGTCTACATCGTCATGGAGTATCTGCAGGGACAGAACCTTGCGGACATGATGGAGAAGCAGTCGATCCCGTTCGAGCGGCGCATTGTGATTCTCACCAAGGTGCTCGAAGCGTTGCAGCACGCGCATGCGCTCGACGTCGTGCATCGCGACATCAAGCCGAGCAACATTCATGTCTGCTCCGACGGCCAGATCAAGTTGATGGATTTCGGCCTGGCGCGGGTCATGGTTGCCGACACGCTGACCGCATCGGGCAACGTGCTCGGCACGCCGCACTACGCCTCGCCCGAGCAGCTCAAAGGCGAAGTGATCGATCGCCGCACCGACATTTATTCCACCGGCGTGATGGCCTACGAGATGTTGTCGGGCCGCCGCCCGTTCGAGCCGGACAACGACAGCGCGACGTCGCTGATCCTGAAGGTGATTCAGCAGCCGGCCGAGCCGATGAACACCGACATGAGCCGCATGCTGCCCGAGATCGAGTCGATCGTGCAGCGCGCGATGGCAAAGACGCCGGCGGAGCGCTTTCAGACCGCCGACGAAATGCGCGCGGCGCTGATGCACTTTCTCGAGCAATCGAAGGCGCGCATCACGTCGATCGAATCGTCGGAGGACAGCGCCGAAACGAAGATCGTGTCGGGATCGACGGCGACGATTGCGCCGAAATCGATTCCGGTTGCTCCGCTGACGACCAGTGAATCGCGCTCGCGCACGTGGTGGTGGGCCGGTGGCGCGGCGGCCGCCGTTGTCGTCGCCGCGATCGTCATGGCGGCGCCATCGCGCAGCGCGGTGGTGATCGCGACGAACACCTCAGCCAACGTGAGCCCGGAGCTCGATGTCAGCGCGCGGCCGCCAGCCGTGGAGACGCAGCAGGCGCAAGCGCCCGCGTCCTCACCGTCGACACCAACAGCACGGGATCTCGTATTGACTCCGAAACCGGCGGCCCCAGCAGCGGCAGCAGCGGTGCCCGCGAGAGAACTCAACGCCAAGGAAATGTTCGCCTCGAATGACGCGAACGTGTCGCCCGGCTTGCGCTTCCGCCTGATTCAGGCCGGCGCCGGCGACGCGCCCATGGATGTCGATCCCGCGAAGCAGTTCACGACCGGCGATCGCATTCGCTTCGCGTTTGAATCGAACATCGACGGCTATCTCTATGTCGCGCAGCAGGGCACGAGCGGCAACTGGAACGTGTTGTATCCGCATCCCGATATCAACGGCGGGCGCAACTCCGTCAGGAAATCGAGTGAGATCGTCATTCCTGACGACAACTGGTTCCAGATGTCGCCGCCAGCCGGCGACGAGCACGTCTTTGTGTTCCTGAGTCGCGAGCCGATGGCGACGTTGCCAGGTTTCTCGCAACCAGTGACCAAGCCGTTCCAGTCGGGCAGTGCGCCGATGATTGCGTCGTTGCAGAGCAGCATTCAGTCGCGCGATCTTGTGCTGGCCAAGGAGCCGAGCACGTCGAAGACGCAGGCGACCTACGTTGTGAACAAAGCGGAACTCGGTAAAGCCGTCACGGCGAGCTTCACCATCACGCACAAGTAACTCGTTATGCGGCGCTTGATCCCCATTCTCCTGCTCGTGGTCGCCTCGGCGACGCTGAGCGCCCAACCCTTCGACTTCGCTCAGGGCGGGCAGCAACAAGCGCGCGACCTCGTGCTCGCGCCGAAGAACAAGCCGCTCGATGTGCAGAAGGATGTCCCTCGCGGCTACGCGCTCGTTGTCGGCATCGCGAATTATCAGAATCTCGACGAATCGAAACAGCTGCGATTTCCGGAGAGTGATGCCGAATCGTTCTATCGCGTCCTGATCAATCACGAGGGCGGCGCGTTCCCGTCCGAGAACGTCCACTTCTTGAAGGGACCGCAAGCGACGCTCGCCAACATCAAGCAGGAAATTGAAGTCTGGTTGCCCTCGGTCGCCAAGCCCTCCGATCGCGTCGTCGTGTATTTCGCCGGTCACGGATTCGTGCAGAACGGCCGCGGTTTCCTCGCGCCGTACGACGTCAAACCCGACGCGCTTGAATCAACGGCGTATCCAATGACGACGCTCGGTGATGTGCTGGCCAATAAAGTCGGCGCCGGCTGGAAAGTGCTGCTCACTGACGCCTGCCACTCGGGCAAGGTCAACGCCGAAACGACGAACGAAAATCTCGAGGAGCAGTTCAAGTCGCTGCCGACCAGTTTCCTCACGCTGACCGCCACCACGGAGCGTGAGCAGAGTTTCGAAGACCCGAACCTCTCAACCGGCTTCGGCTTCTTCACCTATTACCTGGTGCAGGCGTTCAGCGGGTACGCGGACAACGATCCGTGTGATGGCCGCATCACCGCCGACGAATTGATCGAATACGTCCGCTCCAACGTGCGGCGCTACGCGCGCGAGCGCTCGCTGTCGCAAACGCCAACGGCGCGCGGCGACTACGAACCCGAAATGCTGCTTGGGGTCGCCAACGCGTGCATGTCCGACGGCACCAAGGACAAGGCGGCATCGATGCTGGGGACGGCCGTCATCGAGTCGAACATGGACGACGTCGATCTGTATGTCGACGGGAAGTTGATCGGCAAGATCTCGAAGAGCAAGCCGCTGACGTTGCCCGGGTTGCCGAACGGCCTCCATGAATTCCGCGGCGAGCATGAAGGCTACGAGCCCGATCGCAAGGAGGTGATGATCGCTCCCGGACAGGAAGCGGCCGTCAGCCTCCGCATTCGCTACGTCCGCAAAGTGAAGAAGCCGGCCGAGGACCTCAACGAGCAGGGCGAGAAGCTGTTGTTCACGCGCCGCTCGTCGATGAGCCTGATGAACCTGGTTCCGGTCGAGCGCAAACAGAGCGAGGCCGACCTGAAGAAAGCCGCCTCGCTGTTCGAGAAAGCGCTCGAGCTCGATCCCGCATTCGCGATTCCCGCGTATCACCTGGGCCAGGTCAACCAGCTCCTGCTCAACTACGACGAGTCGGTGGCCGCCTTCCGGCGCGCGATCACCATTGATCAAACCAACGTCGACGCGCGGATTGAATGCGCCGCGGTGTTGATCGAGTCAGGCGATCCGGACGAGGCGATTCGCGAATTGACCGAGGCGCTGCGTCTTGAATCTGACAACGACGTGGCCTATTCGATGATGGCGCGCGCGTATTGGGACAAGGGCGTCTGGGACCGCGCGATCGACAGCGCGCAGAAGGCGATCGAATACAAGCCGTCCAACGCGCAGGCGCATTTGTGGCGCGCCGATGCGCTGCGTCAACAGGCTGCCGCGAGCACCGATCAAGGCCAGCAAGCGTCCTTGTACGCGAGCGCCCGCGAAGGCTACCGCTCGTTTCTCGACCTGACGAATTTCTCAACCGGCCTCGGCGCCAAGCTGGCATTTCATTTCATCGGCATGGGCGTCGGCAGCCGCAAGCACGCCGATCGCCAGGGCGCTTACGACAGTCTGCGCAGCGCCGGCTTCCTCGGCCTGTGTTTATCGGAGCAGAAGGTCGGCAATCCGCTGAAAGCGCGCGACTACTGCAAGCGGGCGCTGGGCTACGCTCCCAACGATCCGATTGCGTACTTCCTGCTCGGCAACGTCAATCGCGATCTGTTCAACGAGCGGCAGTCGTGCAGCTTTTTGAAAGACGCGCGCGCAAGCTACGCGAAGATGCTCGACATCAACCCCCACCTGTCTGAATCCAACAATGCGCGCAACTACGTCGGACAGATCGACGGATTCCTGCCGCAATTGAAGTGCGGAGCCTAATGCTGCAGACCGCGGTTCTCCTCCTCGCGCTCGTTGTCACCGATCAAGCCGCACCGTCGCCGTTGAAAATCGTCGTCATCGAGGGCGAAGCGGGCGTCAACATCATCCAGCAGAAGACCGCGGTGAAGCCGCTGATCGAGGTGCGCGATCGCAATAACCAGCCGGTCGCCGGCGTGATCGTCACCTTCTCCGTCGAGGGCGGCAAGGCTGCGTCGTTCGCCGGTGCCTCCACGATGACGGTCGCGACGAATGCCGCCGGTCAAGCGGCGGTCACGAGCCTCACGCCGAACGTCGCCGGCGCATTTCAGATTCAAGTCTCAGCGGCGTTCCAGGGGCAGGTCGCGACGGCGACGATCGCGCAGACCAACGTGGTGACGGCCGCGCAGGCGGCTGCCGCGAGTGCGGCAACCGGATCGGGCGCAACGGGATCCGCGGGCGGTGGCGGTGGCGCTGGTGGTGCGACCGGCGGCGCTGCCGGCGGAGCGGGCGGTGGCTTGTCCGCAACGACGATTGCGGTAGCGGGCGCAGCGGTCGCCGGCGGCGCGGTTGCGGCGGTCGAAGTCGCCCAGAAGGGCGGCGGCGGCGAAACGATTTTCAAGGGCAACTTCAGCGGCACCGTGTCAGGCGTCATGGTCAGCCGCGGCGGCCTCGACACGTGCACGTTCTCGTACGCGGTCAGTGCGGACGCGCGCTTGAAGTTCGACGAATTCACCGACAGCAAGGTCAACGGCAAGTTCGACTACTCGGGCTCGCAGTCGTTGACCTCTTCGACGTGCAACCCGGCGCCGCAAATTCCCACGTTTATCGGTGAAGCGAATCCGCTCACCGGATCGCCATCAAGCTTCAGCGGCAAGACGACCGTCCAGGCGCCAACGAACGGCAACATCACCGGTAGCGGCGATTACACCTTTCAAGGTTCCGCCAACGGCAATGCCGCCAGCGGCACGTTTACGTGGGAGTCACGTTCGTTTTCTCCCGGCGACGGCGGCGGTTCTGTCACGATCACGTTCTCCGGCACGTTCCCGATAAATTTCACCAAACAATGACAGACCGTATTCTTGTTTCCGTGCTCGCGATCGCGGCGAGCGTCGCGCTTGCGGCGCAGACCTCATCACCGTTGAAGATCGTCGTCGTCGAGGGTGAAGCCGGCGTCAATATCATCCAGCAGAAGACCGCGGTGAAGCCGCTGATCGAAGTGCGCGATCGCAACAACCAGCCGGTCGCAGGCGTGATCGTCACGTTTTCGGTCGAAGGCGGCAAGGCCGCATCATTCGCCGGTGCGTCAACGATGACTGTGGCGACGAACGCGGCGGGCCAAGCAGCGGTGACGAGTCTTACGCCCAACGTCGCGGGCGCATTTCAAATTCAAGTGTCGGCGGCATTCCAGGGCCAGGTCGCGACCGCAACGATCGCGCAGACCAATGTGATGACGGCCGCGCAAGCTGCGGCAGCGAGCGCCGCGACCGGCGGCTCGACGTCGGCGGCGTCAGGTGGCGGCGCAGGTGGTGGGGCGGGAGGCGCCGGCGGCGCGGCGGGCGGGGCAGGCGGGTTGTCGACAACAACCATTGCGGTTGCGGGTGCGGCCGTGGCCGGCGGCGCCGTTGCGGCAGCGGAAGTCGCGAAAAAAGGCGACGGCGGATCGGAGCAACAGCAATTCACCGGATCGTTCAGCGGCACAACAACCGAAACCGTAACCAGCCGCAACAACGGCCAGGTCTGCACCATCACGCGCAGCATCACCGGCACCGCGAAACTTTCCATCGACGTGAATAATCCGTCCAATGTCGACGGCGACATCGGCGTCCAGGGCATCGCAACACCAATTGCATTCAACTGCGGCAACAACCAGGCGACCACGCAGTTCGGCGGATCGGCAAAAGTCAGCGGCCCCACGTCGTCGATGCACGGCACGGGATCGAATTCCAGCAGCCAGAATGGTCCCAACGGCGAGGCGATCAGCGGCACGCAGACCACGGAGTTCAACGGCTCGCTCAGCGGCAGCACGGTCACGGGCACGATGACGCTGGAGCAGCACGGTAGCTCCACGGGCGGCAGTGGTGGTCCGGTCGACAGCGCCCAGATCGCCACGATTTCGCTGACGCTGACGAAATCGTAAGCACGCTGCCCCTTTGTGGTGACCCTGTAATGGTCATGACAGCGGGCGGCCGCCGAAGTATGCTTCGCACCTCGTCCGTCGTCCGGAATGGCGGTGGACTCTCCCCCGAGGCCTTAATGAGAAAGACCTGCGTGCTCCTTGTCGCAGTGGCATTCCTTTCAGGCGCGAGCGCGCTCGCGCAAGATGCCCAGCCATCATCAACACTGAAGATCGTCGTCATCAAAGGTGAAGACGCGGTCAATGTCATCCAACGAAAAACGGCGGTCGCGCCCATTGTCGAAGTCCGCGATCGCAATAATCTTCCGGTCCCGGGCGCAAGCGTCACGTTCGCACTGGGCGGACAGGGCGGCGCGTTCGCCGGCGGTGCGCAATCACTGACGGTCGTCACCAATGCGGCGGGCCAGGCAACGGCCGTTGGGTTCACGCCCACTGCAGCGGGGGCCGTCAACATTTCCGCGACCGCAACGTTCCAGGGACAGACGGTCGTCGCGACGATCACGCAAACGAATGTGATGACCGCGGCTGAAGTCGCCGGCACCACGACTGCCGGCAGCGGTGGTGGCGCGGCAGGCGGCAGCGGATCGGGGACAGGTGCTGGAACTGGAACTGGCGCGGCCGGTGGTGGTGGCGGCGGCATGTCGGGAACGACGCTTGGCATCATCGGCGGCGTCGCCGGTGTCGGCGGGCTCGTTGGCATCAAGGCCGCCGGCGGCGGTGACGATTCTCCGTCGTCGACAACAACGACCACGCCGACGACGACAGCGTCAACATCCACACCCACCACGAGTACCGCGACAACTCCGACAACGACCGCACCGCCAACGACATCGGCGCCGGCACCAACTCCCACGCCGGCTCCGACGAGCTCATCGTCGTTCAGCGGCCCAATGGATGGCACGTTCAGTGGCAATAGTGCCGTGACCATCACCGGTGGAGGCGGTCTGACCTGTACCTTCTCGATGCGCATGACGGGCAATTCATCGATCAAGGTCAATGCGACGACCGGCACACTCGACATGACCGGACGCCAGACGGTGACGACGAATTCCTGCGGCGAGGTTGCGGGTCTGCTTGCCGATCAGCCGTTCACGTGGTCGGCGCCGGTCGAAGTGTCCGGCAACACCGTGCGCTTCACGCAAGAGTTCCGCGATTCCGGCTCGGTGAGCGGCGCGTCGTATACGACTGTCTCGACGACGAGTTTCACGGGAACGTTGACATCGACCGGCCTGACCGGAACGCTGACGATGACAACGACGACCGATGTCCGCGGCGACGGCTTTTCGACCCACGGCTCGTGGACCGGATCAATGCCCATCAACATGAAATGAGGAACACGTGAGATCAGCCCGCGCATTCGTTGCCGCCGTCGTTGTGTCGAGCGGCCTGGTGGTTTCAGCAACGGCAGCGGCGCAATCGCCGCCTCCACCGACGCTGAAACTCGCGGATGCCGTGAATGAGGCGCTGGCGAAAAACGAACGCGTGGTCAATCAGGCGGATACCAACGCGCAGGCCGACCTCGGCCTGCGCCTCGCCCGCAATCTGTTCAAGCCCAAGGTGACGCCGAACATGTTCGGCTCGTTCGGCCGCACCGATGTCAGCTCGCAAACCTATCGAGTCGATGTCTCGGAGAAGCTGGTGACCGGCACCGAGGTGCGGTTGTCGACCGGCACCGCGTCGGCGCAGATCCCAGGGCAGCTCGGTGATGCGTCGACGGATTTGTTGTTCTACAACGCCGATACCACTTTCACGGTATCGCAGCCGCTGTTGCGCGGCTTCGGCCGCGGCGTCGCGCGGCGATCGCTGACCGCCGCTGAACTGAGAAAAGAGGATGCGACACGTCAGCAGTCGTTGTCGGAGCAGCAGGTCGCGGTCGACGTCGCCGCGGCGTACTACCGCGTTGTTGCGCAGCAATCCTTTGTCGAAGTGGCGCGTCAGAGCCTGACTCGCGCGCGCCGGCTGCGCGATGCATCGGAAGCGAAACTCGATGCGGGGCTGGTGTCGCAGCTTGATGTGCTCCGATCGCAACAACTCGTCGCCCAGGCAGAGGTGCAGTTCTTTGACGCGCAGTCGAGCGTCGAAGACGCCCGCGATCAGCTGACGTTCCTGATGGGCCGCCGCACCACCGATCCTTTCACCGTCGATGCCGACATCCCGCGGACCAGCGCCGATCCGATCGACGTGGCGGCGGCCACCCGCATGGCGCTCGCCAATCGGCTCGACCTCAAGGGCCGCATTGCCGCGCGTGATGATGCGGAAAATCAGATTCGTTTCTCCCGCAATCAGTTGCTGCCGCAGGTTGACGTGAACTTCGCGTTCACGCGCCGGGAAACCGCGCCGACGTTCAAGGACAGCTTCGGGCTCGACGGCTACAAGTTTGCGACGTTCTTCACGATCGCGATGCCGGTCGATCGAACGGCGCAGCAGGTCGAATATCAATCAGCGCTGATCGATCGTGAACGCCGTCGCCGCGACGCGGAGACGCTCGAGCGGCAGATCAGCGACAACGTCAAGCAGATCGTCCGCGAGCGCGATCGCCTGTCGCGCGGGGTGCAGGCCGCAGAGACGACCGTGGAATTGAGCAAGCGCGAGGTGGAAGTCGCGCAGCTGCGATATGAAAACGGGCTCTCGAACAATCTCGATGTGGTGAATGCCGAGGCGGGCTTGCTGCAGGCGGAAAGCCGCCGAATCCAGGCGCTGGCCGATTCCGCGGTGGCGAATTTGCGCCTGCGGGCGGTGCTCGGCGTGTTCAATCCGCGTACGGACATGTCGGGGGCAACGGCGGTATTCTCAGGAGCACCGGCTCAGGCACAGTGACGTCTCGAGGCTCAACCCGCTCGCTTCTCCAATCTCCGCGCATCGTGGTTGCCGCGGCGGTCGTGGTGTGCGCGGTGACCGGGTTTGCCTATTGGGCCCGCGCGGGGGCCGACAACTCGATGCTCGCGACGGTCAGCCGCGGCGAACTGGTGGCTCGTCTGACTTCGAGCGGCACGCTCAAGCCAATCCAATCGATCACCTATCGCTCGCCGATTCCGGGGCGCGACGTGGAAATTCGCGATCTGGCTCCCGAAGGCACGCACGTCAAGGCCGGCGACGTGGTCGTCAAGCTCGATACGACGGATCTCGAACTCGAGGCCGCGCGCGTACGCCAGGATTTCCGGCAGGCGCAGCTCGATCTGCAGGTCGCCGAAGGCGAATACGAGGATGCCGGCGCGGAAGTGAAAGCGATCAAGGAAGGCGAGGGCGCGCTCACCGTCGACGAAGCGAAGTCCGCCTTGCAGCGCTCGCAGAAAAAGGCCGAACGCTTGCGGCAGGAATACGAACATCTGAAGCCGCTCCTCGACAAGGGCTACATCACACGAGACGAGCTCGCGAAAACCGAAGACCAGATGGAAGAGGCGGAAGCCGAATTGCTGCTGGCCCGCCGCAAGACCGACGTCGTTGTCGAAATGACGCATCCGCGCGAGCAAAAGCGCGCCGACCTGGCGCTCGCGCAGTCGGCCGCGAAGCTCGGGCAGTCGCGTCAGCATGCATCCGAGCTCGAGCAGCGCCTCGCGTTTCTCACCGGACTGATCGATGGCTGCACGATTCGCGCGCGCACGCCGGGGCTGATCGTCTACGAAGAGAACCTCAGCGCGAATCCGCGCCGCAAATTGCGCATTGGCGATCGCGTGTTCGCGACCCAGGGCATTGTGACGATTCCCGAAGTGAATCGCATGCAGGTTGAGGCCACGGTCTCGGAGAGCGAAGTGCATCGCGTGCAGGCGGGACAGCCCGCGGAAGTGCGCGTTGAGGCCTTTCCGGATTTGAAGCTGACCGGCACGGTCACGCGCGTCGGCACGCTTGCGAGCGCATCACCCACGCGGCCTTTTGACGACAAGCGATTTGATCTGATCATTGCGCTCGATCCCACGACAGCCGAGCTCCGCCCCGAAATGAGCATTCGTGCCGATGTCATCGTCGGCACACGCCAGAACGTGCTGATGGTGCCGGTGACGGCGGTCTTCAACAACCAGGGCACGCGCGTCGTCTACGTAAGCGGCGCGACCGGAACCGAAATGCGGCGCGTTGACACCGGCGAATCCAACGATCGCATGGTCGAGATCGTCGGCGGGCTGCGTGAAGGCGATCGCGTCTCCTTGCTGCCGCCGACCGCGCCGAACACTCCGGCCGTCACGCTCGGCGGTCGTTCGAATGCCCTTCAACCTCGCTGAACTCGGCGAATACCTTCGCATCGCGACCGAGGCGCTCGGCCGGTATCGCCTGCGCACGGCGTTAAGCGTCCTCGGCGTTGTCCTCGGCGTCGCGGCCGTGATCGCGATGATGTCGGTGAGTGAGGGCGCCGCCCGCGATGCGCTGGCGCAGGTTGATGCGCTGGGCCTCGACAACATCGTTGCGCAGAGTGTCGGCGGCCTGAACGCGCGCGGCACCATGCGCCGAAGCCTGGCGGCAGAAGATGCGGACCGCGCCCTCGCGCTGATTCCATCGGCGGTGGCCGCGGCGCCGGTCGTGTCGCGATATGTTCGCGTTGGCCGAGGCGATCAAGTCAATCCCACGCAAGTACTCGCCGCGCCGCCTCAGTTTCAACAGTTGCTCCGCCTGAAAGCTGAGCGCGGGCGGTTGCTTGCGGAAACCGATCAAGACACGTCAGCGCGCGTCTGCGTGATCGGCGCGCTGCTCGCGCAGCAGTTGTTCGGCTATCGCGATCCGATCGGCGAATCGATCCGTATCGCCGACGATCACTATCGCGTGATCGGCGTGTTACGTGAGCAGGGCGGTGATCCGCAAGCCGGCACGACGATGGCCTGGCATAACGTGAATCGCGCGGTGTTTGCGCCGCTGCCGTCGATCACCGGCCGGACGATCACGGTCGTGCCGAATCAGCCGGTCGATGAGGTGTGGATCCAGGTGCGTGATGCGGCGCGCACCATCGAGCTTGGCGAAATTCTCAAGACCATGCTGCTGCAGACGCGAGAGGCTGAGGAGTTCCACGTCGTCGTGCCCCGTGAGCTGCTGGCGCAGCGCTATCGGACACAGCGCACGTTCAGCGTGGTGGTTGGCAGCGTCGCCGCACTGGCGTTGCTGGTGGGTGGCATCGGCATCATGAACATCATGTTGACGTCGGTGGTCGAGCGCACCCGCGAGATCGGCGTGCGGCGCACGGCCGGCGCAAAGAAGCGCGACGTCACGATGCAGTTCCTGATCGAGACGCTACTGATGACAGTGGGCGGCGGGATAGCGGGAATCGTGATCGGCGCGATCGTGTCGCTCGGGATCTCGGCGTATGCAGGCTGGTCGACCTACGTCTCGATCACCGCGGTGTTGCTGGCGTTCGTCGTGTCGTTTCTCGTCGGCCTGGTCTTCGGACTCTATCCGGCGATGAAAGCCGCGGCGCTACAGCCGGTCGACGCAATGCGCTATGAATAGCAGGCCCGCAGGTTAGCGGGTTTGCAGGCTAGCGGGTTTGCAGGCTAGCGACGTGAATGCCCGCTGCTTCCAGTCCCATCCGAACCGCGCGCGCATGTTCCGCTGCGCCGGGCGTGTCACCGTGCAGACAAATCGTGTCGGCCTGAAGTGTGATCGTTGACCCATCGACCGCCACGACTTCCTTGTCGCGCACCATGCGGATCGCGCGCTCGACGACCTTGGCGGTGTCGTGTATGACGCTGCCGGGTTTCGATCGCGCGGTCAGCGATCCATCCGGATCGTAGGCGCGATCGGCAAACACCTCCGCGGCCACGCGCAGCCCGGCGGCCTCGCCGGCGCGAAGCAACTCCGAGTTCGGGAGACCAAACAGGATCAGCGTTTTATCAAAGGCCGCGACCGCCTTCGCAATCGCGTCGGCAAGGGCGCGATCGCGGCATGCCATGTTGTAGAGCGCCCCATGCGCCTTGACGTGCTGCAGGACGACGCCCTGCGCTGCAGCCATACCCGCGAGCGCGCCAACCTGGTAGAGGACGAAGTCTTCGACCTCGGCGGGCGAGGCCTTCATCTCGCGGCGGCCGAAGCCAACGAGATCCGGGAAGCCCGGATGGGCGCCAACGGCGACGCCCTTCTGCCGCGCCGTCGCCAGCGTGGCGCGCATGGTCCCTGGGTCGCCGGCGTGAAAGCCGCAGGCGACGTTTGCCGAGGAAATGCTGTCCATCAGGGCGGTGTCCTGCCCCATGGGCCAGGGGCCGAAGGACTCGCCGAGATCTGAATTGAGATCGATTCTCATTTTGGCCTTGACCGACCAAATCGGTCGGAAATAAGCTGAGGTCCAAAGTTGAGACTAATTCTCAACATTGGAAGGTCATGAAGCCGTTTCGCACCCTGCTGTTCTGGACGCACCTCTCGTGCGGCGCTCTCGCCGGCGTCGTCATCCTCATTATGTCCGTCACCGGCGTGGCGCTCACCTACGAGAAGCAAGCCGTTGAATGGGCCGACCGGCGCGCGTGGACGCCTCCAGCCAATCCCGGCGTCCAGCTGCCGCCGGAATCGCTGCTCGCCAGGGTCGCCGCGGAACGTCCCGGCGTGGCGCCAATCGCGGTCACGATGCGCGCAGATGCCGAGGCGCCGGCGACCGTCACGCTCGACGGCAACGCGCTGCTGCTCGTCGATCCCTACACCGGATCGATCATCGGTGAGCCGCCTGCCGCACTGCGATCGTTCTTCCGCACCATGACGACGTGGCATCGCTACCTGGCGATGCAGGGTGAGAGCCGCGCGACCGGCCGGATGTTTACCGGCTCGGCAAACGTCATTTTCCTGTTCATCGTCCTGAGCGGCCTCTATCTCTGGATCCCTCGCGTGTGGAAGTGGATCCAATTCAAGCAGGTGCTATGGTTTCGCCGCGGGCTCGCGGCGAAGGCGCGCGAATTCAACTGGCACAACGTAATTGGCATCTGGTCGGCGATTCCGCTCGCCATCATCGTGGCCAGCGCGCTGCCGATGTCGTATCAGTGGGCCGGCAACCTGCTGTATCGCGTCAATGGAGAAGCGCCGCCCTCGCCGTCGGTGCCGCGCGCGCCGGAGGGCAAACCCGCGTCATTTACAGCGGCCGGTGTCGATGCGGCGTGGCTCGGCGCGCAACAACGCGTTCCGGGATGGCGCACGATGACCACGAGATTGAGCGCATCGGAACGGGCGCCGGTCGTCATTGCGATTGACGAAGGCTACGGCGGCCAGCCGCAGGCGCGGACGACGTTTACGTTCGATCGCGCTCGCGCGACCGTGACGAAAACTGAAACGTTCGGCGATCTCACTCGCGGACGTCAGTGGCGGACGTGGTCCCGTTTCGCGCACACCGGCGAGTACTACGGCATGGCGGGCCAGACGATCGCCGGTCTCGCATCCGCGGGCGGAGCTTTCCTGGTGTACACCGGCATTTCGTTGTCGGTGAGACGATTGGCGGGCTGGCTCAGGCGAGCATTTCCATCAGCAGCGCCTTTTGCGCGTGCAGACGGTTTTCTGCCTGATCGAACACCACTGAGATCGACGACTCGATCACTTCGTCGCTGACTTCTTCGCCGCGATGCGCGGGCAAACAGTGCATGAAGAGCGCACCCGGCTTGGCCTGCGACATCATTGCTTCGGTGACCTGGAAGCGCTTGAACGTACGCTTGCGCTCGGCGTATTCCATTTCCTGGCCCATTGACGTCCACACGTCGGTGTAGATCGCATCCACGTCACGAACGGCAGCCTTCGGATCGGTGAACTCGGTGAGGCCGGCGCCGTTCTGCGACACTTCGGCGGCCTGGTCGACCACTTCGTCCGGCAGCTCGAAGCCTTTCGGCGTCGCGACGTGCATGTGCATGCCGAGCATCATCGCCGCGTGCACGATCGACGTGCAGACGTTGTTGCCGTCGCCGACGAACGCGATGCGCTTGCCCGCGACGGAACCCCAGCGCTCGTGCAGCGTCTGCATGTCGGCCAGGGCCTGGCAGGGATGTTCTTCGTTACTGAGCGCATTGATCACGTGCAGCTTCGGCGTGATCTCCGCGATCTGATTCAGGCGTTCCTGCCCGAACGTCCTGATCACGACGGCATCGACCCATCGCTCGAGATTGCGGGCGACATCGTTGATCGGCTCGCGATCGGCGTGCATGACGTCGGCGGGAATTTCAACAATGTCGCCGCCGAGCTCGCGGACGCCGATCGTGAAGGTCACGCGCGTGCGCAGCGACGGCTTTTCGAACAGCATGCCGACGTGCTTGCCGTTCAGCGCCCTGGCGGTGGATGCCTTCAGGCCCTTGTCGCGATCGCGCTTCAGCTTCGCGGCGGATTCCAGCAGCTTGGCAATGCGATCGGGATCGAGATCAAGAATCGACAGGAAGTTCTGCACGTCAGGTCCGGTATTCGGCGTTGATCTTCACGTATTCGGCGGACAGATCGCACGTCCACACGGTTGCGGTGTGCGAACCGCCGGTTCCCAGATTCACTTCGATCGCGATGTCCTTGCCCATCAGGTAGTCGGCCGCCTTCGGTGCAAGCTCGTCGAACGGGCGGCCGTTCTCGAACAGCACGAGCGATCCAATTTGTACACGCGCGCCGTCGAGCACGAACCCGGCGCCCGATCGACCCGCGGCCGCGACGAGACGGCCCCAGTTCGGATCGCCGCCGTGCACCGCGGTTTTCACCAGCGGCGAATTCGCGATCGCGCGCGCGGCCATCCACGCGTCCGCGTCCGTGGCGGCGCCGGTGATCGTGATCGCGATGAGTTTGGTGGCGCCTTCGCCGCCGCGGACAATGCCGAGCGCGAGCTCGTGCGCGACGGCGCGGAAGGCTTCGAAGAGAGCAGGGTACAGGCGCTCGTCGATCTGAACCCCGCTCGCACCGTTGGCGAGCGCGAGCACGCAATCGTTGGTCGACGGTTCGCCGTCGACGGTGATGGCGTTGAATGTGTAGCGCGCCGCTTCCCTGACGGCACGCGACAGCAACGCCGGATCGACGGCCGCATCCGTCGTCAAATAACCAAGCATCGTGGCCATGCGCGGCTCGATCATGCCGGAGCCTTTGGCCATGCCGCCGACGCGGAAGGTGCCGCGGTCAGTCGTAACTTCGACAGCGAATTCTTTCGGAAACGGATCGGTCGTCATGATCGCGCGCGCGGCGGCGGCGCCGCCGTCAGCGGCCAGCGCGGCCTTCGCCTGCGGCACGCCGGCGCGGACCTTATCCATCTTGAGATTGACGCCGATCACACCGGTGGACGCGACGAGCACGTGATCTTCGCGGCAGCCCACTGCTGACGCGGTGAGCGTGGCCATTTCACGCGCGTCAGTGACGCCTTGCGGACCCGTGCAGGCATTCGCACAGCCGCTGTTGGTGACGATCGCCTGCGCGCGGCCGCCGCTCGACGCGAGGTTGTCCTGGCAGAGATCGATCGGCGCGGCCTTGGCGAGGTTTGTCGTAAACACGCCGGCCGCGCTGGCGATCGCGTCGCTGACGATCAGCATGAGATCGGGCTTGCCGTTGGCCTTGATGCCGCAGTGCAGCCCGCTCGCGCGAAATCCAGCCGGCGCCGTCACGCCGCCATTGATCGGACGCGGCTTAGACATGTGCGGTTCGGCGGATCTGCGGTGCATTCGCACTGGGCCGGCCGAGGTCGAGCACGATCGCGTATTGACCGCAATTGCGGAACATCGGGCACGCCGTGCAGTCGTGCGCGATCTTCTCCGGCACCCACGTGTGGGGCACGATCGCGAAGCCGCGGTGGACGAAGAACGCCGGGTCGTGCGCGAATGCACACAGTCGCGTGTAGCCTTCAACGCGGGCGCGCGCGTTCAGCGCTTCGACCATGCGCACGCCGGCGCCGAGCTTGCGCGCTTCCGCGCTGACGACGAGCGAGCGGACTTCGGCGACGGTCGGCGACAGCGGCGCCAGTTCGGCGCAGCCGACCGCGTGTTCGGAGCCGCCGCGCGCAATCGTCGCGACGACGAAGCGGTGCGCGTGCACGGTGAGCTCATCGAGCGTGCGCGGCAACAACCGGCCTTCCTCGAGATGCGCCGCAATCAGCGCATGCAGAGCCGCCGCATCCGCGGCCGTGGCCGCGCGCAGCGATACTTCCGGGCGCGTGCTCTTCAGCGTCCGCTTGGACGCCGTGCGCGCCTTCCGTCCCGGCCCGTTGTCTACAACAACACGCATGCTCATCTCTTACGCTTTCACCTCTTCCGCAGTGCCTCTGTCTGTGCGTTCTGCGCCTTCTGTGGCCGATGCGAGGGCCCCGTCGAGAATCGCCGTGGCTGCATCGATGTCGTGCGCCGTCACGATCAGTGGCGGCAACATCCGAACGACCGTCTCCGCGGTGCGGTTGACCAGCAGGCCGGCCTTCAGGGAGGCCTCGACAACCGGTGCCGCATCGACCGTCAAGTGCAGGCCGCGCATCAGGCCCGCGCCCTTCACGTCCGCGACGATCTTGTGCTTGCGCTTGAGCGCCGTCAGCTTCTGCCCGAACAGGTCGCCCATCTCGCGAATCTGCGGCGCCAGCGTGTCGAGCTCGTCGAGCACGTAGAGTGCCGCGCGGGTCGCCAGCAGGTTGCCGCCATAGGTCGTGCCGTGATCGCCGGCGAAGATCTGCGCGGCGACGTGTTCGCCAACCAGCGCGGCGCCGATCGGGATGCCCGATCCAATCGCCTTGCCGACGGTGACGAGATCCGGCGTCCAGCCAAAGGTCTGGAAGTGGAACGGGCTGCCGGTGCGGCCGAGGCCGCATTGAATCTCGTCGGCAATGAGCAGCGTGCCGGTGTTCTTCGTCACGCGCGCGATCGCGGCGGCGAATTCCGGCGACAACGGACGCACGCCGCCTTCGCCCTGGATCGGTTCCGCGATCACAGCGGCCGTCTTGCTCGTGACCGCTGCTTCCAATCCTTTGATGTCGCCCGGCGCCACAAATGTCACGCCGGGAATCAGCGGACCGAACGGATCGCGATAGTGCGCGTTGGCGGTCACCGACAGCGCGCCCATCGAGCGGCCGCTGAAGCCATGCTCGAGCGCGACATACTGCGTGCGGTCCTTGATGCCCTGCGAATACCAGTAGCGGCGCGCAAACTTCAGGCATGCTTCAACCGCTTCGGTGCCGCTGTTGCAGAAGAACGCGCGCTGCAATCCCGACATCGCCGCCAGCCGCGCGGCGAGCTTGCCCTGCAGCGGGTGGTAATAGAGGTTCGACGTGTGAATCAGCGTCTTCGCCTGGTCGGACACGACCGCGGCAAGCCCGGGATGAGCATGACCGAGCACGCACACGCCAATGCCCGAGAGGAAATCGAGGTAGCGCTTGCCGTTCTCGTCGATGAGGTGCGAGCCCTCGCCGCGGACGAACACCACGGGCTGCCGCTTGTAGGTCTGCAGGACGTGTTGCGATTCGAGTGCGGTGACGTTGCTCATCTCAGTTCACTACCTTCGTTGTCGACGAGGTCTTCTCGCCAAGTAATGCCTTGCGCAATCGATTCGGACTGCGTCCGTCGACGATCGCGACGTTCTTCGTGCCGCCCTTGAGCGCGGCCTGGCACGCGGCGAGCTTCGCCACCATGCCGGCGTTCGCCGTGCCCGACTTCACCAGCTTCTCGATCCGCTCCTTGTCGAGCTTGGCGATCGTCTGGTTGCGCTTATCGAGCACACCCGGCGTCGCACCCGCAATGACGAGGCGCTTCGCCTGGAGCCGTCCCGCAAGGCTCCCGGCCAGCGTATCGGCGTTGACGTTGAACAACCTTCCGTTCTTCGACGCGCCAATGCACGCGATGACCGGCGTGTATCCCGCCTTCAGCAAGGTCTCGATCACATCGGAGGTGTCGGCCTTGATCGGCATGCCGACCATGCCGAGATCGACCGTCTCGCCGTTCGTCGCTTTGTGCGGCGCCGCCTTTTCGACCGGCGCCACGCCCGCATCGGCCCCGGTCAGGCCGACCGCTTTGCCGCCGACCGCATTGATCGCCGCGACGAAACGCGTGTTGATCGATCCCGCGAGCACCGACACGACGATGTTCAACGTGTCCGCGTCGGTGACGCGCAGGCCATCGACCTGGCGCTTGGGGATGCCGACTTGCGCCAGTGCCGCATCAATCTCGCGGCCGCCGCCGTGGACGATGACCAGGCGCACCTTTTTCGCAGCGCTCTTGATCGCCTTGCTGATCGCCGTGACGCGCTGATCGCCTTCGAGCAGCTCGCCGCCCAGCTTCAACACCGCAACGCGCTTCACAGCAAGCCGTCCTTCTGGTCGAAGCCGTACATCACGTTGAAGTTCTGGATCGCCTGGCCGGCCGCACCCTTGACGAGATTGTCGATCACGCTGACGACAAACACGCGGCCCGTGGCCTCATCAACCTTCCAGCCGACGTCGCAGAAGTTGGTGTGCGCCACGTGCTTGATCTCGGGTAACTCTTCACCCGTCACTCGCACGAACGGCGCGTCGGCATAGGCGCGCTCGAACGCGCTCGCAACCGCCGCCCTCGTCGTGCCAGGGACGAGATGCGCGTAGAGACTCGACAGGATGCCGCGATCGAGCGGCACGAGATGCGGCACGAACGTGACCGACTGTCCGAGCGCCTGTTCCATCTCCGGCGTATGGCGATGACCAAACGGGTTATACGCCGCCACGCTGCCGTGGTTCTCGGAGAAATGCGTGCGGTCGGTGGCGGCTTTGCCGGCGCCGGAGATGCCGCTCTTGGCGTCGATGATGATGTCGGCGCCCGGCTTCAACAAGCCGGCGCGCTGCAACGGCAGCAATCCGAGCAACGACGCCGTCGGATAGCAGCCGGGATTCGAGAGGAGGCGCGCGTGCATGATCGCGTCGAGCTCAAATTCAGTGAGACCGTAGGCGACGCCCGGGGGCAGCGAACCGGTGGCCGGATAGAACTTCGCGCGTGCCTCGTCGTTGCGCAGACGAAACGCGCCAGACAGATCGATCACGCGATGACCGGATGCCAGGAGCGCAGGCGCGAGTTCCGCTGACGCTTTTTCCGGCAGTGCCAGGAACACGGCGTCTGCGGCCAACGCTGCGGGGTCGAGCGGCACGACCGTGCCGTCCCAGATTTTCGAGAGCGAGGGCAGGCGGCGCGGCGTGCTCGTGGCCTGCGAACCGGTGGCGGCGGTGATCGTGACCCGCGGATGACGCGCCAGGAGGCGGATCAATTCCTGGCCCGCGAAGCCGGTTGCGCCGGCGATCGCAACGCGCACCGTGCCCGGCGTTGATGCCTGCTTGCCCTCGATCTTGTTCACCACCTGCGTTGCCATAGCCTCTGTCGCACTGCCTCCCCGGGCGAATCGCAAAAATATGCGCCCAGAGGAATACTTATACATGCATATTTTTCCGCCTGTCAACAGCAAAAACGCATGAATCCTATGCGTTCTTGTGTATACTGATTCAGGTCAACGTATAAATATGAAGACTCGACGGCAGTCAGCCATCCTCGACGTGGTGGAGCACGAGCCAGTGCGCAGCCAGGAACAGCTCCGCCAGCGCCTGGCGTCGCGCGGTTTCGAGGTGACGCAGGCGACGCTCTCGCGCGACATCAAGGAGCTCGGGCTGTTGAAACGATCGTCCGATGGCGCCTATCAGCCGGCCGGCGCTGAAGCGATCGCGCCGCCGACCGCCATGGACACGCTCTCGCGCAATCTTGCCGAGTACCTGGTGAACGTTGAAGCGGTCCAGCAGATGGTCGTCGTGAAGACCGGCACCGGCCAGGCGCAGATTCTCGCCGTCGCGATCGATCGCGCGCGGCTTCAAGACATTGCCGGCACGCTCGCCGGTGACGACACGATTCTGATCATCGCGCGCGACGTCCGCGGCGCGCAGTCGATCGTGCAGCAATTGAGGGAGTTAGCAGGTTGAAGAAGACGCTCGTGCTTGCCTATTCGGGTGGCGCGCGGTCGGCGGCCGCGGTGGCGTGGCTCAGCGAGCGCTTTCGCGCCGACGTGGTCACCGTCACGCTCGACCTCGGCGAAACCAAAGAGCTCGCCGACATTCGCGATCGAGCGATCTCTGACGGCGCGGTCCGCGCCCACGTTCTCGACGTGCGCGATGAATTCGTGCGTGACATCGTGCTGCCTTCACTGAAAGCCGGCGCCCTGTCTGATGGCCGTTACCCGATGTCGACCGCGCTGACGCGCCCGATCATCGCCAGGAAGCTCGTCGAGATTGCCCGCATCGAGAAAGCGAAGCTCGTCGCGCACGGCTGCACCGGCCGCGACGCCGCTCGCATGACGCGGGCGCTCAAGACGATCGCGCCCGACCTGCAGTCGATCGCGTTCGCCGATGAGCCCGACTTCAAGCATCCCGAGGTCGACGAGACGCGCGATCGTGTCGACGCGAATGTATGGGGCAGGACGATCGGCCGTCGTCATGACGATGGATCGTCGCCGCCGCCGGAGAGCGCATTCAAGCTGACGAAGTCGCTCGAGGACACGCCCTCGATCCCGGCATTCGTCGACATTCTCTTCGAGCGCGGCGCGCCGTCAGGCCACAGCGGCGTGACGATGACGTTCCCCGAGCTGATCGACAGCCTGTCGACGATCGCCGGCGAGCACGGCGTAGGCCGGCTCGATCGCATCAAGGTACGGCCCGACGGCAAGCGGACGCGCGCGCTGTATGAGGCGCCGGCCGCGGTGGTCCTGCATCTCGCCCACGCCGAGCTGTGGCGCTATGTGTCGTCGGAATCGCAGCAGCGTTTCGACGTCGCCGTGTCGGCGTCGTATGTCGAGGCGATCGATCGCGGCGAATGGTTCGATCCGCTGCGCACCGGCATTGACGCCTACGTCGATGCCACCTCGCAGCAAATGACCGGCACGATTCGCGTGCGGTTGTTCAAAGGCGCGGCGCAGGTCGTAGGAAGAACGATTAAGTAGATGGCAAAAGCTCTCTGGTCGGGACGATTTGATTCAGCGCCGGATCCCGCGGCGTTTGATTTCGGCGTGTCATTTCCGTTTGATCGCCGGCTGTTCGAAGACGATGTGACGGGGAGCCTGGCGTGGGCGGAGGCGCTCGCGCGCGCGGGCGTGCTCGACGCCAAAGACGCGACCGCGATTGCCACGGCACTGACCGAGATCCGTGACACGGGCCGCAAGGATCCTGCCTGGGTGAGCGGAGACGACGAGGACGTGCATTCGTTTGTCGAGCGGCAGCTCGTCGATCGCGTCGGCGACGCCGGCCGCCGCCTGCACACCGGCCGGTCGCGCAACGAGCAAGTGTCGGTCGATCTCCGGCTGTATCTGCGTCGGCGCATCCCGCTGCTGCAGGAGAAATTGCGCCACGCGATCGCGGCGTTTGCTGATCAAGCCGAGTCCGCGGGCGACGCGTTGATGCCGTCATATACGCACATGCGACGCGCCATGCCCGTGCTGGTGTCGCACTTTTTGTTGAGCCACGCAGCGGCCCTGCGCCGCGATCATGCGCGGCTCGAATACGCGCGCGAAGAAGCGAATGCGCTCACGCTGGGTTCCGGCGCGATCGCCGGCACCGGCTACGCGATCGACACCAGGTTTCTCGCCGACAAACTCGGCTTCAGCCGCGTCGTCGCGAACAGCATGGACGCCTCATCCGATCGCGATTTCGCTGCAACCTTTCTGCATGCCGTGTCGCTCTCGATGGTGCATCTGTCGCGGATCGCGGAAGACTTCATCCTCATGACGGGAGAGGAATTCGGATTCTTCGAGCTCGCCGATTCATCCGCAACCGGCAGCAGCATGATGCCGCAGAAGAAGAATCCAGACCCGCTCGAGCTCGTCCGCGGCAAAGCCGGCCGCGCGATCGGGCATCTCACCGGATTCCTGGTGACCATGAAGGGTCTTCCGACGGGCTACAACAAAGACTTGCAGGAAGACAAAGAGCCGTTGTTCGACGCGGAAGACACGCTGGCCGTGTCGCTTGACGCGACCGCGGCCGTGGTCAAGAACCTGACGCTGCATGGCGATCGCACCGGCCGCGCCGCATCAGGCCTGCTGCTTGCAACGGATGTCGCTGACTATCTGGTGTCGCGCGGCATGCCGTTCCGGCAGTCACACGAGGTGGTCGGCGCCATGGTCCGCCGGCTGCTCGTGGAACAGCGCGACTTCGAATCGTTGTCGATCGAGGAATGGAGGCGTTCGCACGAGCTGTTTGGCGACGACGTGAAGCAACACGTCACGGCGGCGGCGTCGGTCCGGGTCAGGAAGACGCCGCAGTCGACCAACCCGGACGCGGTGCAGGCGGCATTGCAGGACTTGCGGGCGTGGCTTGCCCGTGGCACGGGCCTCTGATATATTCCGCCTTGCCCTGCGCCTCTGGGCTCGTCAGCCCAACCGGCGCTTCCCGCATAACAACCTTTGGCCGGCTTTAGTAACACCGCTTCACGCAACACGCGGCCCTAGGACTACGGTTCGAAGAAGTACGAAAGACCAGTACCGATGCGCCTTGGCGGGAGGGCGATCGGGATTTTGGGAGCACTGCATGCAAGAGCGCCGGTATCGGCCCGGCGACGTGCTGGACGACTATTGTCCACGCGAGCGCCGCATCACGGATCACGCGATTGTCGCGATGATCGACGACGAAATCAGACGGACGCGTTGCGGTATCTGCGACGCCGAGCACGAATACAAGGAAGGCAAGGTCCCGGCGCCACGCCGTAAGACCCAGCCGCCCGCGTTATTCAATCAAGTGCTCGACAACCTCAATGGCTCGGCGCCCAAGCCGCAGCCGCCCCCGCAGGTTGATGCCGTCGTCGAAGAGCCCGTCATTGAAGAAGCCGTTCCAACACCAATCGAGGATGTTCCGGTGGCCGTCGCCGCAGCCGCGCCGATGCCTGAACCGGTCGCCGTCGCGGCAGCAGCCGCAGCGGATGGCGACGAGGAACCCGGTGATGCCGACGGCAATCGCGACGAGGGCTTTGGCTTCCGCCGATCGTTGATACGCGCGACGTTCCCGCGTCCCGAGGGCCAGCCGCCGCAGCAGCGCAACGCGCCTGAGTTCACGCTCCAGTCATTGCACAATCGACGCAACAATCAACGCAACAACGGACGCGGCCGGCGCCGGCCGGGCGGCGCCGGCTTCGATAACGTCGGCCCCATGCGCTTCCGCGATCACGGCCAGGGCCAGGGTCAGGGTCAGAACCAGGGCGGCGGCGGTCGCAGGCGCCGCGGCGGCAAGAAAAATCGCTGATGGATTTCACCGGAAAAGTTGGCTTGATTGTCGGCATTGCGAACCACCGTTCGCTCGCGTGGGCAATCGCACAGGCGACGTCGAAGGGCGGCGCGAATCTCATCCTCACGTATCAAGGCCGATTCGAAGAGCACGTCGGCGAGCTTGCGGCGACGCTGACGCCGAAGCCGACGGTGCTGCCGCTCGACGTGAGCAACGACGCGGAAATCGCCGCGGTCTACGCGAAGATCCAGGAGCTGCACGGCGGTCTGGATTTCGTCGTGCACGGCGCGGCATTCGCGGCGCGCGAAGAAATCACCGGCCGCTTCCTCAACACATCGCGTGAGGGATTCAAGCAGGCGCTCGACATCAGCGCGTATTCGTTGATCGCGCTCGCGCGCGGCGCCCAGCCGCTGATGGCGGCGCGCGGCGGCGGCAGCGTGCTCACGCTGACGTTCCTCGGCAGCGATCGCGTGTTTCCGAATTACAACGTGATGGGCGTGGCCAAGGCCGCACTCGAGTCGTCGGTGCGCTATCTCGCCGCGGATCTCGGCCCCGAGAACATTCGTGTCAACGCGATCTCGGCGGGCCCAGTGAAGACGCTGGCGGCTGCGGGCATCGGTGGATTCTCGAGCATTCTCGGCGTTGTGCGCGAGAAAGCGCCTCTGCGCCGCGCGATCGAAACGTCGGAAGTGGGTGATGCGGCGGCGTTTCTGTTGAGCGACGCCGGCCGTGGCGTGACCGGAGAAATCATGATGGTCGACGCCGGCTTCCACGTGCTCGGAATGTAGGCAACACCCCGCGCCTTTAGTACTTCTCCACCAGAATCTTTTCGTCGGCGACACCGAGCCTCCGCAACATCGCTCCGGTGTCGTTGATGAATTCCGGCGGCCCGCACAAAAAACACATCGCGCTTTCGGACGGCAGCGCATCCTGCAACAGCGCCTGATCGATCCGTCCCTTGCGTCCGTGCCAATCGGGATCGCGCGTCACGGTGAAATACGCCGTGATGCGTCGAGCCGCCACGAGCGCGTCGAGCTCGGTGCGGAACCCGAATTCATCCGCGGATCGCGCGCTGTAAACGAGCGCGATCGGCGACGAAGTTGGCCGCGCCAATCGCTCGATCAACATCGATCGCAACGGCGCAATGCCGGTCCCGCCGGCGACGAACAGCAGCGGTCCGCTCGATTCAGCGGGCAGCCCGAAGGATCCAAATGGTCCGTCGAGATCGAGCTCGGTGCCCGGCGCCGCGAGCTCGAGATGCGGATCGAGCCCGCCGCTGTCTTCGATCTGCGCCAGCACCTGCAGCGTGCCGGTCTTCTCCAATTCCCAGGGCGCGGAGGCGATCGAGTAGGGCTTGCGCAGTTGCGATCCCTTCAGGCCGATCATCACGGCCTGGCCCGCGCGAAACGCAAACGGTTCTTTGGAAAGGTCGAGACTGATGATGCGCGTACGCGGCGTCGCGTGCGTAACCTGGCGTACAGGCACCGTGATGAACGACACAACCTGATTTTACGGGAAGCCTAAAGAACTCCGAACCCGGCTCGTTGGATCTCGATCTCGGTAATTTCCGGCTGCTGCTGGAGAGGCACCGAGACGGCGGGCAATCCATCCGTGCCCGTTGCCGCCGGCTGCACCTGGACGCGCTGCTTGCGGCGGCTCTTGTCGCGATACATGCGGCTGTCCGCGGTTGCGAGCAGCGCTTCGTATGAATCGCCGTCCTGCGGATAGATCGCCGCGCCGACGCTGATCGCGAGCGGCAGCCGGCGTCCGGGACGCGCTTCGAACAACACTTCATCAACCGTCCGCTGCAGTTCAACGCGCTTGCGTTCGGCTTCATCGGCACCGCAACCCGACAGCACGACGATGAATTCGTCACCGGCGTAGCGGACGCAGATGTCGTACGGACGAATGCCCGACCGCAGCACGGTTGCCACTTCACGCAGCGCGCGGTCGCCCACGTGGTGGCCGTGGTTGTCGTTGATCTCCTTGAAGTTGTCGAGGTCCATCACGAGCAACGCGACCTCGGCCTTCAAACGTTCCGCGCGCGCGAGCTCGCGCGTCAGGTGCATGAACATGAAGCGCGTATTCGGCAGGCCGGTAAGCGGATCCGTCAGCGAATCTTCCTGCGTCTGCTCGAACACGATCGAGTTATGGATCACCGCCGAGGCCTGCTCGCTGACGCGATCGAGCAGGCGGCGGTGATCGTCCGTATAGAAATCCGCTTGCGTCGAATAGACGGCGAGCGTGCCAATGAATCGATCGCTGAACACCAGCGGCGCGACCAGCGCGGATTGCAGCGCGGTTGATTTCGCGAGACCGGCGGCTTCGAACTCGGCGCTCGGACGCGCATTCACGAGTGGACGGCGATTGCGCGCCACCCAGCCCGCGAGGCCCTGTCCGGCGCGCACGGTCATGGTGTTGATCAGATCGCTTTCGACGCCGGTCGCGAATCGGCAGCGCAGCGAGTCGGCTTCCTCATCGAACAGGAACAACGCACACGCCGAGAACGGCACGAGGTTGGCGAGCTTGGATGAAATCAGCGCCATGGTGTCCGCGACACCAAGGCTGGTGCCCATCGTCTGGGCGATTTCGTAGAGGGCGTAGATTTCTCGATGCGCCAGCGCGATGTCTTCGAACACCGTGCTGCTCTTGGCATTCGCGCTCTCCGGCGAGAAGCCGACGGCCGGACGGCCGCGTTCGTTGGTCGGCTCGAGCGACAGGCGGCGCGGCGTCGCCGTCTCGATCGTGCCGGCGACGGATTCCATCTCGTTCGCCATCTTGACGAACATCTGCACGACAGCCGGGTCGAGCGCGCGGCCGGCTTCCTGTTGCAGCAGCGCGAGCGCCGCTTCGTGCGTCATCGCCTTGTGATACGGACGATCGGAGGTGAGCGCGTCGTAATAGTCGACGACGGAGAGGATTCGCGCCCCGAGCGGAATCTCCTCGCCCTTCAGGCCTTGCGGATAGCCCTTGCCGTCCCATCGCTCGTGGTGACTGAGAATCAGCGGCGCAACCGGATATGGAAATGGCACGGCGCTGATGATTTCGGCGCCGACCTGCGGATGCACGCGGATCTTCTGGAACTCTTCCTGCGTCAGCGGACCCGGTTTCGACAGGATGTGCTCGGGCACGGCGAGCTTGCCGATGTCGTGCAGCAGCGCGGCGGTCTTGACGCCCTGGATTTCGGTGTCGGACATGCCGAGCCCGCGCGCAATGCTGGTCGCATACACCTGCACGCGTCGAATGTGCGACTGCGCGGTTTGATCCTTGGCGTCGATCGCGAGCGCCAGTGCTTCGATCGTCGCCAGGTGCAGATCGGCCATTTCCTCGACGTGGCGCCGCTCATCGTCGATGCGTCCGAGATAGACCTTGTAAGTGCGATAGGTGAGGTAGAGCGGCGCGGCCGTCAGGAGCGCGAACCACACGCCCGAGGTCATCACGCCCCACGTGGCGATGGCCGCCGCACCGGCGCCCACGAAGTAGCTTGGCGCGCTCCACAGGAAGTTCGAATTCCACACCGCGACGAACGACTGCCGCGTCGCCAGCGAGACCGCGATCGCGATCAGGCAGGTGTTGAAAATGAAGTACATCGTCGCGGCCGCGACGAGCGGGCGCGCGATGCCGGCAACGTCGTGCGCGAGATGTCCGGGAATACCGCCGAGTGATTCATACGCGAACCCCGAGGCCTGCACCGTGATCGCCAGGCACGCCATGCTGAACAACGTCCGGTACAGCGGGTTCTTCGTCTTCATCCGGAACGTGCACTGGCTCCACGCGCTCGTCACGGCGACGAGCATCGTTTCATTGGGGCCGAGGAGCAGCAGGGATGCGAAGTCGACGGCGTACGACACCGACATCGTCGAGCCGCTCTTGGCAAGCGGCAGGCTGACTTTGAACGCGGAGGTGATCGCCGACGTCAGCAGCAGGAACGCAAAAAGTGTCGGGTTATGGAAAGTTGAACGTGGCCCTAGCGACACCACGAGGATTGCGCCGAGGGCAATCGTGGCGCCTACATAAATGCGGGCGGGAAGCGGGAGAGAGCGCATGTGCGCTGATGTCTCTTATGAACCCCACACCGCCTTGGTCCGGGTGGCCACCACCGCAATGGGCCAGAGCGGACCTCGACTCGACTTGATGGGGCGCTGGGGGGCGCGTGTCATTTCCAAGACGACGTGAGATTACATGACCAAAGAGTCACATGCAACGGAAAATTAAACACAACCTGGACTACAGGGTGTAGTCAAAAGTATAAGTCTTTTAGATTGTGCAATTTACATGAGTCAAAGCCGTCGATGCGACCGTGCAAAACTCTATCTGACGCCTCAAGTATTGATATGACTTTAAGCGACAGCAATGACCCGATCGGGTTATCCCTGCGGTCGTCCCTTGCGCCGGGCTGAACCCGCGGCCGGTTCGAGGCCGTACTCGTCAATCTTTCGGTAAAGGGTGCCGCGGCTGATGTCGAGTACCTTTGCGGCTTCGAGTTTGTTCCATTCGGTCGCTTCGAGGACGCGGATGATGTGCGCGCGCTCGGCGTCGCGCAACGAGGGCAGCCGCGTGGTGGTTTCCTCCGCGCGCGGCATGGCGTGCCCGTGCAGGAACTCGATATCGGCGGCGCGAATCGATCGGCCTGGCGCGGACAACGCCGCGCGTGACACGGTGCTCTCGAGCTCGCGGATGTTGCCGGGCCAGTGATACGACGCCAGCAGATCGTTGGCCTCGGGCGTGAACTGCTTCGCGTCGAGCGGCAATCCGTTCGCGGCGCAGTAGCGCGCGAGGAATCGATTCGCCAGCACCGGAATGTCGACGGCGCGTTCGCGCAGCGACGGCAGGCGGATCGCAAAGGCGTTGATGCGGTAGTAGAGATCTTCGCGGAAGCGGCTCTCGCGCACGAACATGTCGAGCGGGCGATTGGTGGCCGAGATCAAGCGGAAGTCGACGTGGATCGACCGGTTGCCGCCGAGGCGTTCGAAGCGGCGCTCCTCGAGGACGCGCAGCAGCTTGGCCTGTGCCATCAGCGACATGTCACCAACTTCGTCGAGGAACAGCGTGCCGCCGTTGGCCATTTCCAGCCGGCCGGGCTTGCGATCATGGGCGCCGGTGAACGCGCCCTTTTCGTAGCCGAAAATTTCGGATTCGAACAGGCTGTCGGGCAGCGCCGCGCAGTTCACGGCCTGGAAGTTTTCCGGACCGCGGCGCGACAGCTCGTGAATCATGCGGGCCACGACTTCCTTGCCGGCGCCCGTCGGTCCGAGGATCAGGACGGAGATGTCGGACTTCGCCGCGGTGCGGATCCATTCGAAAATGGCCAGCATCTTCTCGTCGCGGCCAATCATTTCGCGGAAGCGCTGCACCGACGGCGACGACTCCTCGATGCCGAGGTTGGCGCGGCCCTCGAGGAAAACGTCCAGCAGCTTGGCGATCGGTTCCTGCTGCGGCCGCATCGAGGAATAGCGCGGCGTGTCGCCGGCGATCTTTTCGACGACCCCGAATTCGACCAGCTCGTTGACGCAGTTATCCACGTCCAGGCGCATGCGGCCGAACGCCTGCATGATCGCGTCGCTGTCGAACGACTCGCCCGGGCGGGCGCTCAAGAAGCGCAGGATGCCGGCGCGCAGCGGTGACTGCACCAGCGTCTTGAACCGCGTGTCGATGTCGATCGGCTCCTGCCGGTGGCCGCCGGCGCTGGCGCGGCGCGCGGCAAACGTCACATCATCCACGCATCACCTCGGCTCGCACGTTGCTGGCGGTCTGATAAATCGCGGTCTGGTACTGCTCGATCAGGTGCTTCATCCGGATCGCATCGCGCTTGCGATGGCCGTGGCACAGGACCGGCTCGGTGCCGCCGCTGGTTTCGATAATCACGTCTGAGAAAAAAAAGTTGGTGTCGATGCCCACCGAGGCCACATGCACAATATGGATCGAATGTTCTTTTCGGCCGAACGCCTCCGGCGTGTAGTGAACGACGGAGGTCGGCGTGATGAGCACCTGGGTCGGAAAGAAGTGGTTGCCCCGTGACAGCCGGCTGGCACGGAACACGTCGCCCTCGGCGAACGGCTGGCCCTTCCACCAGAAGTACAGCGCGAACGCGATGAGGACGGCGGCCAACACGCCCGCCGCCGGAATCCACAGGCCATCAGCCACGGTCAAGATGCTAACCTAAAGCGATGCCCTACCGTTCTCCAGGCGCTCCAAAAGGCGCCAAGTCGTTCCTCAAAGGCAAACCAATCCGCTATTACCGGCCGAAGGGCAGTGCCGCACTGCGCAATTTGATCGATGAGGGCTTCCAGGCGTTCAACGCCGCGCGAATCGGCGAAGCCTGTCACATCTATTGCGACAAGATGCTCTCGAAGGAGCACGACACGACGATCGCGCTGACCATCGCCGGCGCCATGACGCCCGCGGGTCTGGGCGGATGCGTGATTTCCCTGATGGAGCGCGGGCTGATCGACTTCGTGATCAGCACCGGCGCGAACCTTTACCACGACCTGCACTACGCCTTGAATTTCACGCTGCGCCGCGGCTCGCCGTTCGTCGACGACCGCGTGCTGTATAGCGAAGGCGTGATTCGCATTTACGACGTGCTGTTCCCGGCGCAGGTGCTGCTCGATACGGACTCGTTCATCCGCGACTTCCTGGTGAAGAGCGGCATGGAAGGCCCGGTGTCGACCGCGGAATTGCATGAAGCGCTCGGCAAGCACCTGTTGAAGGTGCGACCGGGCTGCGCAAAATATTCCGTCGTCGCCGCGGCGGCGAAGTACGGCGTGCCGATCTACACCTCCTCGCCGGGCGACAGCTCGATCGGCATGAACATCGCGTATCACGAGCTGATCAATCGCAGCACGCTGCAGGTCGATCCGAACAAGGACGTCAACGAAGTGTGCGCGATCATTCGCGCCGCCGAGAAGAACGGCTGCGTGATCCTCGGCGGCGGATCGCCGAAGAATTTTTACCTGCAAGGCCAGCCGACGCTCTGGGAGGTCTACGGCATCCTCAAGGGCGGCAATGACTATTTCATCCAGATCACGACCGACTCCGTGGTGTGGGGCGGCCTGTCCGGCGCGACGCCGGCCGAAGCGGTCAGCTGGGGCAAGGTGAATCCGAGCGTGTTGCCGGATACCGCCGTGGCGTATTGCGATTCGACGATCGCCTTTCCGCTGTTCTGCGAATACGCGGTGGGCCATAAGAACGGCAAGCGCAAGCGCAAGGCGTTGCTGAATTCGCGCGTCGAATTGGTCGCTGATCTGGAGCAAGAAGCGCGGAAACAAATCAAGAAGAAGAACAAGAAATAGATCTGAGATCCGAAATCTGAGATCAGAAATTCTTTATGGGGACATTGTGGTCGGAACTCGGACCCGTTGCTGAGGCCGTCAGCGATCGGCCGCGCGTTTACGCCGACGCGAACGTTCCGGCCGGCCTCGTCGGTTTCATGCGCGACAAGTTGAAGTGGGACGTGTTGTCGGTGATGGATCATCCCGACCTGCGCCGCGCCCGCGACACCGAGCACTTCCGGCTCGCGCGGCAGTTGCGCCGTACGCTCGTCACGCTCGACCGTGATTACCTCGATGACAAACTGTTTCCGCCGGCGCAGGGATCCGGCGTGCTGGTGATCCAGGCTCCCGACGAACGCGGCCTCGCGAAGCTGCTGGCACGGCTTGATGCGGAGTTATTTGCCGCCGACGTCTTGCCACTTGACGGACGGAAGCTCCACGCGCACAGTGATTGGGCCGCAGACGGGCCGCAGACGGCGCAGAAATCAGACGGGCCGCAGACGGCGCAGAAATCAGACGGGCCGCAGACGGCGCAGAAATCAGACGGGCCGCAGACGGCGCAGAAATCAGACGGGCCGCAGAAGGCGCAGAAATTACAGAATGGCTGATTTGATCCTCGGCGTCGACGTATCGGATCTGATCGCGCGGCTCGCGATTGTGCGGGGCGCCGATGTGGTCTCGAGCGGCATTGTCGCGGCCAATCGTCCTGCCGCGATCAAGGATGCGGCGAAGAAGGCAGTGAGCGCCGCCGGTGGCCAGGTGTCCACGATCACGGTGGCCAACGCGTCGGCCGCCGATTCGATCGCGGATGACTTGCGCACCGCCTTATCGTCCGTTGCAGCGAAAGCCGCAATCACGTCGATCACCGCGGGCAACGCGGCGGCGATTGCCGAGCAGCGCGCCGGCTCGGCGACGGGTGCGAAGCAGCTGATTACCTTTTCGATCGCCGAGCACGTCACCGCCGGCGTGTTCATTGATGGCAAGCCCTGGCTCGGCGCGCACGGACTGGCCGGATCGGTGGGCTGGCTGGCGTTGAACCCGGTGGAGCGCGAAGACTATCGGCGTTACGGAAGCCTCGAGGCCGAAGTGGCTTCGGCAGGCATCGTGCGGCGCTTTGTGTGGCGCATCAAGTCCGGCGACCGATCGCGCGTGGCGGATCAGGCGAAGGGCGATTTCTCGAAGATCACCGCCGCCGACATTTTGCAGGGTGCGCGGTCCGGCGATGGCGTGTCGATCTCGGTGATGCGCGACACCGCGAAGTACATCGGTATGGCCGTGGCCAACCTCGCCACGATGTTCGATCCCGAGATCATCGTCCTCGGCGGCATCATCGCCTCGTCCGGCGACATCATGTTCGATGCCATCAAGACCGAAACGAGCCGGCGCCTGCTGCCGCAGCAGAACGAGCAAGTGAAGGTCGTGCTGTCGTCGCTGGGCGACGACGCGGTCGCAATCGGCGCAGCATTCGCGTCGGCCAACGCATGATCGCGCTGTCCGGCGCCGACATTGTCCTGCCGGATCGCGTCCTCTCGAACAATTCGATTCTGATCCGCGACGGCCGAATCGAGACGGTCGTGCCAGCGAACGCAACACCGCGGAGTGGCATTCAGGCGATCGATCTCTCCGGCCACACGATCGTTCCCGGATTCATCGACGTGCACGTGCACGGCATGGCAGGCACCGACGTGCTCGATGGGGCGGGCGCGGTCGCAACGGTCGCATCACGATTGCCGAAGTACGGCGTGACCGCGTTTCTTCCGACGTCGGTCGCGTGCGATGAGAACAGGCTGACGACATTCCTGGCATCGGTCGAGGCCGCTCAGTCATCACCGGCTCTCGACGGCGCGCGCGTCATTGGGGCGCATCTCGAAAGCAATTTTCTGAATCCCGATTGGAATGGCGCGCAGCCCAGAACGTGCCTCGTTGTGCCCTCGAGCCTGGAGGGCGCCGCGATTCGAAAATTGATCGCGGCACATCGCGGAGCCGTCGCGATCGTGACGCTCGCGCCGGAGATGCCCGGCGCGATCGATCTTGTTCGCGAGCTCGTCACAATGGGCATTCGCGTCTCGCTTGGACACACCGGTGCGACGTACGAAGAAGCGAAGGCGGCGATTGATGCGGGCGCGCGTCATGCGACGCACCTGTTCAATCGCATGTCGTCGATCGCGTCCCGGGCACCCGGCGTCGTCGGAGCGATGCTCGAATCACATCTCGTCAGCGCCGAGCTGATCTGCGATGGTCATCACGTGCACCCGTCGCTGTTGTCGCTCGCGATCCGCGCCAAATCCATTTCGCGCGTGATGGCGATCACCGATGGCACCGCCGTAGCCGGTTTGCCGGTTGGAGCACGCGCGCGGCTTGGCGATCAGACGATCATCGCGGGTGAGCGCACCGCACTGCTCGAAGACGGAACGCTGGCGGGCAGCGTGTTGACGATGGATGGTGCGTTTCGCATGCTGCTCGGCCTGGGCCTGACCGTTCCCGAGGCGTCGCGGATGTGCTCGTCGACGCCGGCCGAAGCGCTCGGCGTTCAGGACATGGGAGCGATTGCGGCCGGAAATCACGCGGACCTGGTCGTCATGGACCACAACTACCGCGTGAAACAAACCTGCGTCGGCGGCCGTCTTATGTCCGTATGACCCTCCTTCGCCAAGTCTTCCGCCTTCGCTGAAGCTACGGCGGACAAATCGGAGGGCAGGGGTGCATATGAGGCTTGCCGGTGTCTTGCTCGTGTCGTCGACACTTCTGTCCGGGTGCGAGGTCAATCTCAACAGCGAAGGCGTATCGGCCCGCGAGACCATGACCTTCAAGCTCACCGGCCAGCCCGAGTTGACGCTCGATACCTTCGACGGCGCCATCGAAGTCCACTCCTGGGACAAGAACGAGATCGAAATTGAAGTCGAGCGGCGCGCGATGGAGCAGTCGCTGCTTGACGAGATCAAGGTCGATGCGAAGCAGGACGGCAACAAGGTTATTTACAAAGTCATTGGCCCGACCCGCCGCGAGCGCCACGGCATGTCGATTGGCATGCACATCTCACCGACCGCGCGGCTGCGCGTCGTCGTTCCGCTGAACACCAACATCACGGCGCTCAGCGGGGACGGCTCGATCAAGGCCGAAGCGATTGAAGGCAAGATCGTGCTGAACGCGACCGACGGCAGCGTGACCGGCTCGCGGCTCGGCGGCGACATCCAGATTCGCTCGGGCGACGGCGCGATTCGTCTCGACCAGACGAGCGGCAAGCTCGATCTCGAAACCCGCGACGGCAGCATCGGCATGGAAGTGAAGCCGACCGTGCTGCGCGCGCGCACCGGAGACGGATCGATTCGCGCCAACATCCAGTCCGACACGGTCATGGCCGACAACTGGGACCTGACCACCAGCGACGGCAGCGTGACGGTGACCCTGCCTGGTTCGTTCAACGCGGAGCTCGATGCAGAGACCAGCGACGGCGCGGTCCGCACCAATCATCCGCTGCTCGATCGCGAGGAACGCCATGACGGCGACGATGGTGAATCACGCCGCGAGCGCCGCCGTGCGCTGCGATCGAAGATGGGCGATGGCGGGAAAACGTTTCGCATCCGTACGGGCGATGGCACGATCCGAATCGAAAGATGATTTGCCGTTACTTGACTTGCCAATCACGTTAGTGGGATAAGAGTTCCTGGTGTTCACGGTCAAGAGCTGCGCGTGTTGTTGTCACGAGGCCCCAGCCTCCGACGGCCGCGTTGTGTCTTTACGATCGTGTTGATGTAACCACTACACACACTTTTTCAAGACATGGGCCCGGAAGGCTTCACAGCTTTCCGGGCCTTTTGTCTTTTGTGGTGATTTATGTATTTGCCCAATGAAGTTGAACCGTGCGTCGATACCGAGCCCGAGCGTTTTGGTGTCACCATCGCTGTGCTTTTCACTTTGTCTCTCGCTGTGCTCGGAGAAGCCGGCGGGTGGATCGTCGGCTATCCGATCGCGCTCGCCCTTGGCGCCGCAACGGCGTGGTTCTTCGCCTCAACACATCGACCCGATCACGATGCGGCGCTGAACCGGCTGCCGGTATTCCTCCGTTTTGACGATCGTCGCGTCGTCGTTGTCGGTGGCGGCGCGGTAGCGGCTGCCAAGCTGCCCGCGCTGATCAGCGCAGGCGCGAGCGTGTCGGTGATCGCGCCATCGATCATCGACGAAATCAGGCGTTTGCCCGTCCAGGTCGTCGAACGGCCTTTCGAAGCAGCAGATCTTGACGGTGCGTGGTTCGTGACTGCGGCCGCGACTCCTGACGTGAATCGCGCGGTTCGCGACGCCGCGGAATCGCGCGGCGTCTTCGTCAATGCGGTCGACGATCCTGCCAATGCGACCGCGTATCTCGGCGGCACGATCGCCCGCGGCGGCGTCACGCTCGCGTTTTCCACCTCTGGGAAAGCGCCGGCACTTGCCGGCCTGCTGCGCGAAGGATTCGACGCCCTGCTGCCGGATGACCTCGATCGATGGGCCGAGCGCGCGCACGAGTTGAGCTCACAGCAGCGCCGCGAGGGTGTGCCCCTCTCCGAGCGCCGGCCTCAGCTCCTGCAGGCGCTCAACGAGCTTTACGCGTCGCGCGAGCAGATCGCAGGGCGATCGTGAGCGCGCTGTTTGGCCTGGTGTCGCTGGTCGGCGCCGGTCCTGGCTCCGCCGATTACCTGACGCTGAAAGGCCTGCGTCGATTGCAGGAAGCAGACGTCGTGTTTCACGATGCGCTCGTCACACCGGAAGTGCTGGCGTTTGCCGGGAATGCGGAGTGCATTGACGTCGGCAAACGCGCCGATCGCGAGAGCACGCCGCAAGATGTGATCGAAGCCGCGTTGCTCGCGGCGTCACGCCAGGGATTGCGCGTCGTGCGGCTCAAGGGCGGGGATCCCTTCGTCTTCGGCCGCGGCGGCGAAGAAGCGCTGGCGCTCGTCGCCGCAGGTGTTCCATTCGAAGTTGTGCCCGGCGTCTCTGCCGCGATCGCGGCGCCGGCGCTTGGCGGCATTCCGGTCACGCATCGCGGCGTGTCGCCCGCGGTTCTCGTCGTCAACGGCTCGATCGTCGATCAGTTCGATCGCGTGATCAGCGGCATCGTGCCGGGATCCATCACGGTCGTTGCCATGATGGCGCTGCGCACGCGCGAATCCATCGCCAGGCGGCTCATCGAGCGCGGCTGGACACCAAACACCCCGGCGGCTGTCGTCGTCGGCGCGTCGACGGATCGCGAGTGGACGTGGCGCGGCAATGTCATCGAGCTGGCGTCGCTGCAAATTCCTTCAGACCGCAGAGACCTTCCCGGCACGCTGGTCGTCGGCGCCGTCGCGGCGTTGCCGCTGCATACCGATCCCTTGAGAACGATTGGAGTTGAGCATGTCGGCGCATAGCACGGCGGAAATTACCGGTCGCGCGCGATTGTCGTTCGCGAATGAAACCGACGTCGATGAGTTCGCCGACAAGCTCGCGCAGTTCGAGCGCGGCGAGATCACACCGGATCAATGGCGGGCGTTTCGATTGCTGCGAGGGACGTACGGGCAGCGCCAGGTCGACGATGCGCAGATGCTGCGCGTGAAGATTCCACAGGGCGTATTGACCGTTGAGCAGCTCAACGCCCTCGCGGACGTGGCGGAAACATACTCACGCGGATTCGGGCATATCACGACGCGGCAAAACGTGCAGTTCCATTTCGTCAAGCTTCACGACACCGAACCGGCCATGCGCAGACTGGCCGCTGCAGGTTTGACGACGCGCGAGGCATGCGGAAACTCCGTGCGAAACATCACGGCCTGCCAGTTTGCCGGCGTCGCCGCGGACGAGCCATTTGATGTCACGCCGTATGCCGATGCGTTGACGCGGTTCCTGTTGCGCCATCCGCTCAGTTCATCGTTGCCGCGCAAGTTCAAGATTGCCTTCGAGGGTTGCGCGCACGATCACATCAAGCTGACGATCAACGATATCGGCTTCCGAGCGCAGATGCGCGACGGCCGTCGCGGCTTCCGTGTCTACGTCGCCGGCGGCACATCAACGCTCGCGACTGCAGCGACGGTGTTGTTCGATTTCCTGCCGGTCGAGGAAATGCTGAACGTCGCTGAAGCGGTCGTTCGTGTCTTCCACGAGCGCGGTGACTATCAACATCGGCAGCGCAACCGGATGAAGTTCCTGATCAAGTCGATCGGCTGGGAGGAATTTCGGAAAGCGTTCGACGCCGCACTCACCGCGATTCAGTCTGAAGGCGGCCGGCCGCTGCGCTTTGAGTCTGCGCCGTCCGCATACGAGGCGCCGCCGGATTGGCCGCGGACGCTTCCGCCGTCGATCGATGCGATTTCCGCGCGTGTTGACGCCAGCGCCGTCAGGGGACCAGGCATCGTGCCACAGCGGCGGACAGCATACGTCAGCGACCCCGCCGCGTATCGACGGTGGGCGGGCACGAACGTGCGCGCGCAGCGGCAAAGCGAATACGTGAGCGCCGTAGTCACAGTGCCGCTCGGCGATCTGAATGCCGCGCAGTTCCGCGTCATTGCCGATCTCGCATCGGCGTACGCAGATGGAACGGTCCGCGTCACTGCCGTGCAGGACGTCGTGTTGCGATGGGTGCATCACGGTGATGTCCAGGGCTTGTTCGCGCGGCTGCAGGCGGCGGGCCTTGGTCTGCCGGATGCCGACAGCATTGCGGATGTCACCAGTTGTCCTGGTGCGGAATCCTGCAAACTCGCGGTGACGCAATCGCGCGGACTTGGCCAATCGCTCGAGCAGCACTTGCGCGCGAATCCAGCGTTGATCGAGATGGCGCGCGACATGGACATCAAGGTCAGCGGTTGTCCGAATGGATGCGGCCAGCATCACATTGCGACCATCGGCTTCCAGGGCAGCTTGCGCAAAGTCGACGGACGTGCCGTGCCGCAGTACTTCATTCAGATCGGCGGCGGCATTGATGCGGATCGAACGACATTCGGCCGTCTGTCGGCCAAGGTGCCGGCGCGTCGAGCATCGATTGCGCTGGACCGACTCGTGCGGCTTTATTCGGCAGAGAAGGTCGACGGTGAAACGCCGTTGGCGTTTTTCAGACGACTCGAGCCGTCACGCGTCAAAACACTGCTCGCGGATCTCGAGTTGCTCACCAGTGAAACGGCGACACCCGATGACTACATCGATCTCGCCGAGACGACGGCGTTTCGGCCCGAGACGATGGAAGGAGAGTGCGCGTCGTAACGGGCCAGCAGGCCAGCAGGCCAGCAGCTCGGCAGGCTAGCAGGAGAGCTCGCGACCCGCATTCTGAAATTCCTCGACGACCGCTTCGATCACGTGGCGGCGCGTCGAGTTCGTGCGCCACGCGGCATACAGATGACGACGGAGCGCAGGCTGTGATCGAACCACGGTGACCGCCTTCGGAACCGGGCCGCGACCGAGGCGGGGCAGCACGCATAAGCCAAGGCCGGCCGCGACGAGCGCCAGCTGCGTCTGAAATTCTCCCGCCGTGTGCGCGATCTTCGGCTCGCGGCCTTCCTTGCGCAGGGTGTGCATCAGGAAGTCATGGCAGATGCAGCCCGACGGCCACACGATCCAGTCTTCGCTGCCGAGATCGCTCAGCTTGATGGTCTTCGCTTTCGCAAGACGATGACCCGGCGGCAGCGCAATGTCCGCGACATCGTCGAACAGCGGCGCCCGGCTGAGACCATCCGGCAACGCGATCGGCGCATTTTCCCAGTCGTTGATGACGATCACGTCGACGTCCCGGCGCAGCAGGCGCGGAATCGAGTCGTGCGGCTCCTGTTCGTGGAACGTGATCGCGAGCTGCGGGTATTTCTTGCGCAGCGCGCGCAGGGTTTGCGGCGCAAGGCCGCGCGACGCGGTCGCAAACGCTGCGATGGTGACCTGGCCAGCCACCACGCTGTCATTGCTCTCGAGTTCGGCTTCCGCTTCCTCGAGCAGCGACAACACCCGATGAGTGCGCGACACCAGCGCATTGGCCGCATCGGTCAGCCGCACGCCGCGGCCATAACGCTCGAGCAGCTGCTGGCCGGTTTCGGCTTCGAGCTTGGCCAGCTGCTGCGACACCGCCGATGTCGTGACGTTCAGCGTTTCGGCCGCGGCATTGATCGAGCCGTGGGCCGACACGGCGTGCAGCGCGCGCAGGCGATCGAGGTTCAGCATCCGCGGATCCTATCCTAAGTCTGGCTAAACGGAATACTGCAGTTTAATTCACTTGTGCTAAACCGAAATGCGGCGCATCGTGACAGGATGGGCGGGGCAATCAACTGGGCGCTGCTGGTGGTGCCGGGCATCATCTGGGGCGCGTCGTTTCTGTTCATTGCCGAGGGCCTGACGGCGATGGCGCCGAACGGCGTCACGTTCGCCCGCATTGCGATCGGCTTCCTCACCCTCTCGCTGTTTCCGTCGGCGCGACGGCCGGTGGCGCGCGCGGATTGGACGGGCATCGCCGGGCTCGGCGTGCTCTGGCTGGCGTTTCCGTTGAGCATGTTTCCGTTCGCCGAGCAGCACGTATCGTCGGCACTGACGGGAATGTTGAACGGCGCCACTCCGCTCTGCGTGGCGGCGGTGGCGAGTGTGATCGCGCATCGGCTGCCGGAGCGCGGCGTGCTGGTGGGGCTGATCATTGGTTTCGGCGGCGCGGTCGTGATGGCGTTGCCGGCGATGGGCGGATCGAGCAGCGCCTTCGGCATCGCGCTGATCTGCATTGCGCTGGTCTCTTACGGCATTGCGCTCAACATTGCGCTGCCGTTACAGCAGCGCAACGGCGCGATCCCGGTGATGTGGCGCGCGCTGGGCATCGCGGTGGTGCTGACCGCCCCTCTCGGGGCGCCGGCGTTGCTCGAGGCGCACTGGACGCTGCGCGCTGGACTGTCGCTGTTGTGTCTTGGCGCGGGAGGCACCGCGATCGCGCACATCCTGACCGCGACAGCGGCGGGACGCATGGGCGCAACGAAAGCGTCCGCGACCGCATTCCTGATGCCGGTGGTTGCGCTCGTGCTCGGCCTCGTCATCCGCGGCGAGCAAGTGACGCCGATCTCGTTGATTGGGGCGGCGATCTGCCTGCTCGGCGCCGCGATCATTCGCGACCCGAAAATGTTTTTGTCGCTGTTACCGGGGCGATTGGTGAGCGTAGTGGCTCGGATCTGACACGCCCGCCGCCGCGAACGCGTCGCGACGCTCGCGACATTTACTGCACAACCCGCAATGCTCCGGGAGCCGGGAGCCGGCAGCCGGGAACCGGGGATCGGGAACCGGATTCATGCAGGACAGCGTGAATTCGAGAGGGACGTTCAATTCGACGCCGCGCTTGATCACGTCTTCTTTCTCCCACGTCAAGAACGGTGTCGCGATCTCGATCCCGTGATCGAGACCGAGCGACATGGCCGTGGCCATCGCAGCGAAGAACTCGGGCCGTGCATCAGGAAACGGATTGCCCGCCAGCGGTCCAAGCGCAATGCGAGGCGCTTTCGCTTTGGCGGCGACGACGCCGGCTTTCGTGAGCAAGACGAGATTGCGGCCGGCGAGATACACGTCTTCGTCCGGAGTGTCATAGGCCGGCGGCGTGCCTTGAATCGCCCAGTGCGTCGGCGAATAGACGTCACGCATCGTGAACGACATGCGCTGCAGCGGATCGGTGCGATCGGCGAACACCGGGGCGGCAAGGAGCCGTTCTATCATCGCGATTTCCGCGTCCTCCCAGGCCAAACCGACGCTCACGTAGACCGGCAGCACGCGCGCGGTCTGCGCTTCATGCGCGGCCAGGACCGCGCTGTCCAATCCACCCGAGAGAAGAACGAGCGTGCTCATGCGGCTATGATCGTTGCGTTGATCATAGTCTTTGACCTGGATGGCACGTTAATCGACTCTGCCCGCGATCTCGCCGAATCCATCGGCGAGCTGTTGGAGAGCTACGGCATTGCGCCGCTGCCCTTGTCGGAAGTCGTCACCATGGTGGGCGAGGGCGCGCCGATGCTGGTGCGCCGCGCGACGCAGCGATCCGGCATCATGCCGCCGATCGATGAGGCGCTCGCGCGATTCATGCAGATCTACGATCGCCGCCTGATGGATCACACCGTCCCGTACGGCGGCATCAAGGAATCGCTCGCGCTCGCCGTGCGGCGCGGACCGCTGGCGGTGTTGACGAACAAGCCGCTCGGTCCGTCGATCGGGATCCTGGAGGCGCTCGGCCTTCGCGGATTCTTCTCGAAGGTCATCGGCGGCGACAGCGAATACGGACGCAAGCCCGATCCTGCCGGATTGTTGTCGCTGCAAGCGCTTGCGCCCGGCGATCAGCTCGTGATGATCGGCGATTCACCGGCCGACTGGAAGGTTGCCGTCAATGCCAACGTGCCGTTTGTGTTTGCGAGATTCGGATTCGGAGCGCCGAAGTTCGGATCACATCCGCCGGAGACGCCGTTCGTGCTCGATCATCCGCGCGAGCTCGATCAGCTGTTAAGCCGATTGCACCAGCAGCTTTGAAGCGGCGCGTGCGCCAATGGTCATGCGCGCGTCGTTCTTGCCCTTGAGTCGCACGCTGTCCGACACCTCGTCGCGCGCTTCGACCTCGATCGTCTGCCCGGGCTTGAGGTGATGGCTCTCGATAAAACGTAAGAACGCCGCGTCCTGGTCGGTGACGCGCGCCACGGTCACCGGCGTGTTGAGCGGGCACGTCAGCAGCGTTTCGAGCGATCGATGCGCGAGCTGGCCGTCGGCATTCGGAATCGGATCGCCGTGCGGATCGAACGCCGGCCGCCCGAGCATTTCGTCGATGCGCTCGATCAACCGATCCGAGACGACGTGCTCCATCTGTTCCGCGTCCTCGTGAACTTCGTCCCAGTTCATGCCCATCACCTGGACGAGAAAGAGCTCGATCAGCCGATGCCGCCGCAACACGCGCGCGGCCAGCTTCTCGCCGGCGCCCGTGAGGCGCACGCCGTTATACGGCTCGTAGCTGACCAGCCCCGACTCCGCCAACGCCTTAACCATCGTCGTCGCGGTGCCGGGCGCAATGCCGAGGGCCGAGGCCAGTTGGCCCATCGGCACAAGTTTCTGGCCGCCGACCAAATGGGTCTCACCGACGTAAATCGCCTTCAAATAATTTTCGACGGTACTCGACGGAAGCATCGTGGCTGCAACATCTTAGCAGAGGTTAGAGGTGGGGGGACTTGATTCTTAGTTTAATAGTCGCTTATGATTTTGATAACTCAAAAATAGTTTGATGACTCCGAATCCACCAGTCGTTCAGGTCCCGTCGCTGCCTGAAGTGCACCGAACAATCGAGATCCCGAAATCCGCTCACTGGTGGAAACGATTCCTCGCGTTTCTCGGGCCTGGTTATCTGGTGTCAGTCGGCTACATGGACCCGGGCAACTGGGCGACGGACATCGCCGGCGGATCGAGGTTCGGTTACACGCTCATCAGCGTCATCCTGATTTCAAACCTGATGGCAATCCTGCTGCAGTCGCTGTGCGTGCGATTGGGCGTCGCCACGGGACGCGACCTTGCGCAGGCGTGTCGTGATTACTACTCGAAGCCGGTCTCGATCGTGTTGTGGATCCTTTGCGAGATCGCGATCGTCGCGTGCGATCTCGCGGAGTTGCTTGGCAGCGCGCTCGCGTTGAATCTCCTCTTCGGGATTCCGATGGCCATCGGCGTTTGCCTCACCACGCTCGATGTGCTGGTGTTGCTGCTGCTGCAGAACAAGGGCTTCCGTTACACGGAGGCGGTTGTCGTAACGCTCGTCGCGACGATCGCGGTGTGCTTCGGCTTGCAGGTGTTCCTGTCGAAACCTGACTGGTTGGGCGTGGCCGGTGGCCTCGTTCCGACCGCTCAGGTGATCCGCAATCCCGAAATGCTATACATCGCGATGGGCATCCTCGGCGCGACAGTGATGCCGCACAACCTCTATTTGCATTCCTCGATCGTCCAGACGCGCGCATGGAACGCGTCGGTCGAAGACAAGAGGGAAGCGATCAAATACGGCACGATTGATTCATCAGTCGCGCTGTCGCTGGCGTTCTTCGTCAATGCCGCCATCCTCGTCGTGTCCGCCGCGGTCTTCCATCGCGCCGGCAACTACGAGGTCGCCGACATCCGCGATGCGTATCTGCTGCTCTCGCCGATGTTGGGCGTGGCCTTCGCCAGCACGTTGTTCGCGCTGGCGTTGCTGGCGTCAGGCCAGGCTTCGACGCTGACGGCCACGCTGGCCGGTCAGATCGTGATGGAAGGCTTCATCCACATTCGCCTGCCGGCGTGGGCGCGCCGTCTGATCACGCGGCTCCTCGCGCTCATTCCCGCGCTGATCACGATCGTCTGGTTCGGTGATAACAGCACCGGCTGGCTGCTGGTGCTCAGCCAGGTGGTGTTGAGCCTGCAACTGTCGTTCGCGGTGATTCCCCTCGTGATCTTTACGAGCGACCCGAATCGCATGGGCCCGTTCGTGAATCCGAAGTGGTTGTCGGCGCTGTCGTGGGCGGTCGCGATCATGATCGCTGCGCTGAACGGCTGGCTTCTGATACAAACGTTCGCCAAGGGTGTCTAAGCTCGGTTCGGCGTTCGATACACCACAATCCAAGCGCCAATACGTCCGCTCGCTGTTTGCGACGATCGCGGATCGCTACGACTTCATCACCGCGTTTCTGTCCTACGGTCAGGATGCGCGGTGGAAGAAGACGCTGATCGCGCGTGCCGAGGTGCAACCCGGCGATCGCGCGCTTGATCTTGCGAGTGGCACCGGTGACATCGCGTTCGCGATCGCGACACGAGGCGGGAAGCCGATCGGTCTCGACATCACCCATCGCATGATGCAACTGGCCCGCCGTCGCTCCTCCGGCGCTTCGGCGGGGCAAGCTATTCCTTTCATAACGGGCGACATGATTGCGCTGCCGTTCAAAAGCGCATCGTTTGATCTCGTGACGACCGGTTATGGATTGCGCAATGTGCCGGACCTCAATGCAGCGATCGACGAGATCGCACGGGTGTTGCAACCCGGTGGTCGAATGCTGTCGCTGGATTTCAACAAGCCGGAGAACCCGATCGTGCGCGCCGCGTATCTGGCGTACCTGACCGTTGTTGGATCGATCCTTGGGTTCGCGCTCCATGGGGATCCCGATACCTATCGCTACATCCCCGAATCGATTCGCCGATACCCCGGCGCTCGCGGTGTCGCCGCGTTGCTTGGGGCGCGCGGATTCGAGCGCGTCACAGTGGTGCCGCTGCTCTTCGGATTAATGTCACTTCACATCGCACACCGATCTCGATAAGGATTGGATCGTCTCCAGCCGATGAATTGTGTGTAGGACGCAGTGTGCGCGTGCAATCGCGCGCAATTGCGTCCACTACTGAGCAGTTGTGGCCCTAGTCGATTCTCTTCTCTCGGCGATTGTGCGCGCTGACGGCGATGCGCTCGTCATGCACGTCGGCGAACGTCCGTACATCGTCGTCGGCACCCAGACGACGCACATCTCGACACACGACCTGAATCTCGAAGCGATGACGGGCATGCTGATGCAGCTGCTGCCCGCCGCCGAGCAAGGCCAGCTCGAGGAATTCGGCGCGGTCGAACATCGTTTGCCGGTGGTTGGCGACGATCGCTTCACGGTCGTCGCGGCGCGAGGCGGCGACGACATATGGATTGAAATACGGCGGCGGCGGGCCGCCGCAACGGTTCCAATGGTTCCATCAGTTCCAGAAGTTCCACAGGTTGTCGTACCTGAACCTGTGGCACTCGTTCAACCTGTGGAACCCGTGGCACCAGTGGAACCCGTGGAACCCGTGGTTCTGGCGTCTGCGCCAGCAGCACAGTCCGTGATCGATTCGTTCCTCGCCGAGCCGGAGACGGTGTTCCAGACACAGCCTGAACCTGAAGTGGAGCCGGTGTACGAAATGCCGGCGACGATCGAGATCGAACCGGAGCCTGAGCTGATGCCGGAACCGGTCGCCGAAGTGGCGCCCACGCCAATGGCTGATCCGATTCCCGAGCCGATTCCTGAACCGATCGCCGAGATACATCCGGAATTGGTTGCGATTGAAGAGCCCGTACTCGAAGTGATCGACGAGCCGATAGAGGAGCCCGTACTCGAAGCGATTCACGAACCAGCCGCGGAACAGATCGCCGCCTCGATTCCTGAACCGCAGCCGGAGCCGCAGTTTGTCGAGGCGCCAATTCGCGCGGTTGAGCCTGTGGAACCCGTGGGACGAGTCGAACCACTGGAACCTGCGGTGGTGGTACCAATGACGCGTACCGTGCGCATTGAAGTTCCCGCGCGGGCCGTCGCATCGACGCGTACGACGACGAATGTCGAGCGCTTGCTGCGTGTCGCCGCGGCGCGCGGCGCATCGGCGCTGTTCCTGACGTCGGACTCACGCCCGTTCATCCGTGTCGAAGGCGATATGCGGCAGCTCGAATCGGAAGCCGTGCTCGCGCGCGCCGACGTGGAGAGCGCGATTCTGGCGATCGCGCCGGAGGGCGGCGACGAATCGGTCGACAAGAGCGAAGCGACCGAATGGATCGCCGAGTTCGAAGACGTTGGACGCATCCGCTGCACCACGTTTACCGATCATCGCGGGCCGGGCGTGCTGCTGCGGATGATCGCCACGCGCGCGGCGACGGCCGAGCAGCTTGGCCTGTCGCGCGAAGTTCAGTTGCTCGCAACCGAAACGCAGGGTCTCGTACTCGTCGCGGGTCCGCGCGGCAGCGGCAAATCGACTCTTTTGTCGGGTCTCGTCGATTCCGTCAATCGACAGCGCGCCGAATTCGTGATCACGCTCGAGCGCCAGATTCGCCTGGTGCACGACAACAAGTCCGCGCTCGTCAGCCAGCGTGAAATTCGCGGCGGCGCGGACGCGGCGCTGGCGGCGGCACGACTGGCCCTTCGCGAAAGCCCGGACGTGCTCGTCGTCGACGACCTGGTCTCGCCACACATGGTGCCGCTGCTGCTCACCGCGGCGTCGGAAGGACTGCTCGTGTTTGTCTCGATGGCGGCGCCGTCGACGACGGATGCGGTTGAGAAGTTCATTGAGATGGTCGCGCCGGAAATGCGGAAGAGCGTGCAGGCGGCGATGTCGGAATCGTTCCGCGGCGCGGTGGCGCAGGTGCTGCTGAAGAAGAGCGGCGGCGGCCAGGTGGCGGCGCGCGAGATCCTGCTCGCGACGGCGCCCGTCACGCGCGTGATCGGCGAAGGCCAGATGTCGCAACTGCCGCTGACGCTCGAGAGCGGGCGCAAGCACGGCATGGTGTCGTTCACGGACGCGCTCGTCGACTTTGTGCGCACCGGCACCGTTGATGTGCGCGAAGCGTTCCGAAAGGCGCCGGATCGCGAGCGCCTCCTCGAAAGCCTGAAACGCAACAGTATCGACACCTCGGTGGTCGAAAGACTCGCCTAATAAGGCCGACGGGCGAACGGGCGAACAGGCCAACAGGGAATACAATCAAGTTAATGGCAGACGTTGGAGTTGTCCGCAAACGCGTGAAGTTTGCGATCGAACAAGCGCGGCGCGACCAGGCCGAGCGCCGGACGCGCGCCGCTGACGCGCGAAAAACGTACGAGTTCTTTCTCCAATCGGCGGCGATTCCGGTGTTCCGGATGTTCGCGTCGATCCTGAAGGCGGAAGGCCTTCCTTTCGAAGTCATGACGCCGGCGGGCGGCGTGCGATTGCAGTCGGAGCGCAATCGAGACGATGCGATCGAGATGGAGCTGGATGCGTCCGCCGATCCGCCGCAGCCGCTGGTGACGATCACGCGCGTGCGCGGCAGCCGCGTGATTCAGACCGATCGCACGATCAAGGGCAGCAACCCGCTCGTGCAGCTCACCGAAGACGACGTCATCGAGATGTTGCTCGACGAACTTCGTCCGTGGCTCGGTTAGATCACTTTCCTGGCTCTTAGCGACGCGATCGCGGCGCCGTCGTAGCCGATCTCCTGCAAAACTTCATCGGTGTGTTGACCCAGCACCGGCGGCGGTGTGCGCACGGTGGCGGCGTTCTCTGACAACTTGATTGGCGCGCCGATCACGCGCGTGGCGCCGACGGTTGGGTGCATCAGCGTCCGGATCATCTCGCGCGCTTCGAGCTGCGGATCGGTCAGCATCTGGCCAATGTTGCGGACTTCGCCGTTGGCGACGCCGGCGTCATTCAGGATCGCGATCCATTCGGCGCACGTTTTTGTCCGGAACATCCGATCGATCGGCGCGCGCATCGCGTCGTAGTGCTCCATGCGATCCTTGTTCGTCGCGAAGCGCGGATCGTTGGCGAGCTCGGGCAGGCCGATCGCGGGGCAGAACTTCTGCCAGGTGCCGTCGTTGCCGACGGCGATCACGATGTCGCTGTCTTTGGTCGAGAACGTTTCGTAGGGCGCAATCGTCGCGTGCCGATTGCCCTGGCGCGGCGGGGTCTTGCCGTTCGCAAACCAGTTCGCGGCCTGATACGTGAGCAGCGCCGCCGTCGTGTCGAGCATGCCAATGTCGACGCGCTGTCCTTTGCCGGAGCGCTCGCGCGCGAGCAAAGCCGCCGTGATGCCTTGCGCGCAGTACAAACCCGCCACCATGTCGGTGATCGCGACGCCGAGCCGATAGCCGGGACGATCCGGGTCGCCGGTGACGCTCATCAACCCGCCTTCCGCTTGCATGATCGCGTCGTAGCCGGCTTCTTCGCGCCGCGGTCCGGTCTGTCCATATCCGGCGATCGAGGCGTAGACGAGCCGTGGATGTTTCGCGTGCATCGCGTCCCACCCGAAACCCGCGCGATCAAGGCTGCCCGGCCGGAAGTTTTCAACGAACACATCGGCCCGGCCGATCAGGCGATCGAGAATCGCGGCGCCTTCCTTTGGCTTGAAATCCAGCGTCACGCTTTCCTTGTTGCGATTGATGCTGAGGAAATACGCGCTCTCCTTGCCAAGGAACGGCGGGCCCCAATGGCGCGTGTCGTCGCCTTTCCCGGGATGTTCGACCTTGATCACGCGGGCGCCGAGGTCGGCGAGGATCATCGTGCAATACGGGCCTGACAGCACGCGCGTCAGGTCAACGACGGTAAAGCCATCCAACGGTCCGGGCATCAGATCTCTTTCAACCTCTGCGAAATGCGCGACACATCGCTGAGCAGCGCGTAGGCGGTTTGCGTCAGGCTGCCGCCGCGCTGGACGATGCCGATCTCGCCGAGGAGGTCGGTGGTGAGATACAGCGCGTTGTTGAGGTCAACGAGCTGCGCGAGCGGATCGTGATGATCGAGCAGCTCGGGTTCGACGCGGGCCTTGACCTTGCCGCCCTGGCGCGTTGCCGATGCGACGAGCCGTATGCGCTTGTTACGGCCGTGCGCTTCGCGCACATCGAGGCCGGTGAGTTCGCGTATGCCGGTGCGTTGCACGTGATGCGGCGTCATGACGCCGCCCATCAGCACGTTGACGAGGGCCGCGGCCTTTGCGGCCGCGTCCCAGCCGTCAACATCCAATGTCGGATCCGCTTCCGCAATGCCGCGCGCCTGCATGTCGGCGAGCGCGCGCTCGAACTCCTTGCCGCGCTCCAGCTCCGAGAGAATGAAATTGCACGTCGTGTTGATCACGCCGCGAAATCCCTCGATCGAGATCGCCGGCATCGTCTCGCGCACGAGATTGAAGACCGGCACGCCGTCCATGACCGCGCCTTCAAAAAAGAAAATGCGATCGACCGACTCGGCCAGCGCTTCGAGCTCGTGATACGCGAACGCCGCAGGTCCCTTGTTCGCGGTGACCACGTGCGCGAGGCCTTCGAGTGCGGCGCGGACATGCGAGACGGCCGGCTCGCCGCGATCGATGTCGAGCACGGTGGTCTCGATGCAGATCAACCGGCCTTCTGCGGCCTCGTCGGCCATCGCATCGGCGACCTGGCGAATCACGTCAATGCCGCTGCGCTCGCGAGGGGCCTGGTCGAGGCGATCGAGCGACTGCCGTCCTTCGTAGGTGGTGATGGCGCGGCGCGTATCGATGCCGTCGACATCCACCACGCTGCCGTGATGCTTGGTCGAGATGCCGACGACTTTCCACCCGAAGTCGAGGCGGTCCGCGGTTTCGCCGAGCAGCTGGACGAATCGCCGCGCGACGTTACCGAAACCGATCAGGACGAGCGACAGCTCGGGTTGATTCATGCAACGGTGGCAGCGCGACGCGGAATCGTCGAGAGCAGCTCGCGCAGGCGGGTGAGACCGGCCTCGTTATACGCCGGCGGTTCGCCGAAGCCAAGACGCAGGTAGCCGTCCATGCCAAAGTGATCGCCCGGCACGGTCAGCACGCTCTTCTCGACGCGCAACCGGTTCACGAGTTCCGTCGAATTGATGTCGTGGTCGTATTTCACGTAGACAATCGCGCCGGCCTCAGGCCGTGTCCAGCTGAAGCCGCCGGTGTCGCGCAGCCAGTCTTCGATCAGCGGCAGATTCTTACGCAGGATCGCGCGCGTCCGTTCGAACAACTGTGCGCGCCGCTCGGGTTGCAGTGCAATGCGCGCGAGCCGGTCGCTGAGCGCGCCGGGCGCGATCGTCGTGTAGTCGTGATACGACCACATCTTCGCGATCAATTCAGACGGCGCGACGATCCAGCCGATGCGCAGTCCGGGCAGTCCGTACGCCTTCGACAAGCCGCTGGTAATGATCGCGCGCGGCGATCGTCCCCACATCGACGCTGTTTCCTGGCCGTCGATTTCGGCGCCGCGATACACCTCGTCCGAGAGGATCCACGCGCCGTGTTTGTCGGCGGTCCGCGCAATCGCGTCGAGCTCGCTGGCCGTCAATCGGGCGCCGGTCGGGTTGTTCGGATTGCAGATCACGATCAGCTTGGTCCGCGCCGACACGAGCCGCTCGAGCTCGTCGAGATCCGCGCGCCAGCGTCCGGCCTGCCGATCCTCATGCAACCGCCACTCGCGGATGGTCCCGCCGAACGCGCGTGACAGCCCCCAGGTCTGCATGTAATTCGGCACCAGCATCACGACTTCGTCGCCAGGCTCGACCAGGTTGAAGGTGACGATGAAGTTCGCTTCGGAGCCGCCGTTGGTGACCTCGATGTGATCGATCCCGCTTCCCGGATAGATCGCCGAGATTGCACGCCGAAGTTCGATGGTTCCATTCGACTGCGTATAGACCAGCGGCTGGTCCAGAAGCCCGTCGAGACCCGCCGGGTCGCCAATCAATTCACGAGGTGTCAGCGGGCGGACGCCGCTTTCCGACAGGTTGAACTCCACGAGATTTTCGTACGTGGACTGCATGCGTTCCATCGCGAACTGTTCGAGCTTCATATTCCCGGCAGTATACTTTTCCCTTAGAAAAACAGCATGCGCGAGGACCTGATCCCGCGCTTCACCCGCGTTCCAGGGCGGGAGTTCGCCATGGGATCGGATGAGGGTGCGGACGACGAACGGCCGCTACACCGCGTGCAGGTGGATACGTTTTATTCGTCGATCCACCCGATCACGGTCGAGCAATACGCGGAGTTCACCCGCGAAGCGGGTCACGGCGCGCCGGCGATTCGCGATCTGCCGCTGGTGGTCACGCCCGCGCATGAATCGACCTTTCGCGAGCTGGCGACGCCGTACGTCTGGCGCGGCGGCGATCCGCCGCGCGATCGCGCGCGTCATCCGGTCACCCTCGTCACGCACGCGGATGCCACGGCGTACTGCCGCTGGTTGAGCGGCCGCATCGGCCGTCTCGTGCGCCTGCCGACCGAAGCGGAATGGGAGCGCGCCGCGCGCGGCGAGCGCGAGGGCACGCGCTATCCGTGGGGCGACGACGTGGATGCGTCGCGCGCCAATTTTCTTCCCGATCCCGCGCTCAAGCGTCACCGCGGCACGCGTCCGGTTGGCTGCTATCCGCCGAACGATCTACAGCTCTACGACATGGCGGGCAACGTGTGGCAGTGGGTCGCCGACTGGTATCGCCCGGATTCGTATCGCAACGGCGAGCCGCGCAATCCGCGCGGTCCGAGCAGCGGCAGCCTGCGCATTGTCCGCGGCGGATCGTGGGTGACCCACGACGTCGATCAGCTGCGCTGCGCGCATCGACACAAGGTGCCGCCGGATACTTACGCTTACAGCATTGGGTTCAGGGTCGTGTATTCGGACGATGGTTCCGAAGAAGGTTCATAGCGAAGGTTCAGGACGACGGTTCAAGGCTCGCCCACAGGTACCACGACGCGATCGAGCGATACGGCTTCCACGCCTCGCCGATCTTCCGAAGCCTTTTCGCGTCGGGCCGTTTGCGCAAACCGTAGGCGCGTTGCACGGCGTTCATCAATCCCAGATCATCCGCAGGAAGAATGTCGGGTCGTCCCAGCCTGAACATCAGATAGATCTCTGCCGTCCAGCGTCCAATACCTTTGACCGCAACCAGCTGACGCATCACTTCCTCGTCCGGATGTTTCTTCAAGCCCGTCAAGTCGAGCCGTCCGTCGAGGACATGTAACGCGAGGTCTCTGATAAACGAGATTTTCGGGCGGCTGAAGCCGGCGGCGCGTATCTCTTCGTCCGTCAACGTCATCACACGCTCTGGGGTGGGTTTGCGATCGGGAAACAGATCGCAGAACCGTCCGAAGATCGTTGCCGCGGCTTTGGTTGACAGCTGCTGTGACGCGATTGACATGCACAGCGCTTCGAATGGATCGCGCGGTGCAACGGCGTGCAGTCTGCAGGGACCAACGCGTTTGATCACGAGGCTGAGCTTCGGATCTGCTTTCGACAAATGCTTTTTCGCGATGGTGTAGTCCGGCGGCACGGACACAGAAAATACACCAGGGCCGCAGACGCTATTTTGTTTTGGAGTTAAAGTAGGACTCTTGTAGTCGGACATGGCGATTCCCACATTAAGTACCGGCGTCAGCCCGTCGATCGTCGATCTGGTCGGCGACACACCGCTGATTCGATTGCGCCGGATCGAAAAAGAATTTCCCGGCGTCGAGTTGTACGCGAAAGCGGAGTGGAAAAACCCCGGCGGCTCCGTCAAGGATCGGCCCGCGCTCCGCATGATCCAGGAAGGCATTGCGTCGGGACAGCTCGTGCACGGTAAGACGCTGCTCGATGCGACGTCGGGCAATACCGGGATTGCCTATGCGATGATCGGCGCGGCCATGGGCCACAGCGTCACGCTGTGCATGCCCGAAAACGTCACGCCCGAACGCAAGCGCATCCTGCGCGCGTATGGCGCGGACATCATCTTCACGAATCCGCTTGAAGGATCGGACGGCGCGATCCGGACCGCGCAGAAGATGAACGCCGAGAATCCCGGGAAATACTTCTACGCGGATCAATACAACAACGACTTCAACTGGCGCGCGCACTTCGAGACGACCGGTCCCGAGATTTTCCGGCAGACCGCCGGCCGCGTGACGCACTTCGTTGCCGGCCTCGGCACGAGCGGCACGTTCGTCGGTGTGGGCAGAAAGCTGCGCGAGTTGAACAAGAACATCGTCCTGGCATCGGTGCAGCCTGACTCACCGTTGCATGGCCTCGAGGGCTTGAAGCACATGGAGTCGGCGATCGTGCCCGGCATCTATGACTCGCGGCTCGCTGATGAAGATGTGCGCGTGGGCACTGAGGAATCGTACGAGATGACGCGCCGGCTCGCGCAGGAAGAAGGCCTGCTCGTCGGCATTTCGAGTGGCGCCAATCTCGCCGGTGCGCTGAAGATCGCGCGCAAGGGCATGGTGATGGTGGTCGTGTTCTGCGACGGCGGCGAGCGTTATCTCTCGGAGCGCTTCTGGGAGAACCCGCCGGAAGGCGTGCTCGTGTCGGGAACCAACTGATGGCGATCACACTGACGAACGAAGTGGATGCCGCTATTCGCGCGCACGGCCGTGAAACGTTCCCGCATGAATGCTGCGGCGCGATGCTCGGGAAAGACGGTGTGGTACGCGAAGCGTACCAGCTGCCGAACACCACTGAAGAGGGGCCGCGGCGGCGATTTCTCGTAAGGCCCGACGATTATCGCGTCGCCGAAAAGCGCGCGCGCGAAGCGGGGCTCGATCTCGTGGGCTTTTATCACTCGCATCCGGATCACCCGGCGCGGCCGTCGCAATACGATCTCGATCATGCGTGGCCGTCGTTCTCGTACGTGATTGTGTCGGTGATGTCAGGCAAAGATGATTTGTTGACGTCCTGGCAATTGAAAGCTGATCGCTCTGCATTCGATGAAGAGACAGTGACCCATGGCAACTAAGATCCTGATTCCGACTCCGCTGCGTCCGTTCACCGACAAACTCGATACCGTTGAAGTCGACGGTGCGACCGTTGGCGAGCTGCTCACCAACCTGACGACGAAGTACGCCGGCCTCAAGCAGCACCTGTATGCGAACGACGGCAAGCTGCGCAGCTTCGTCAACATCTACGTCAACGACGATGACATCCGGTATTTGCAGAAGGAGCAGACGCCGCTGAAGGGTGGAGAGACGGTGAGCATCATCCCGTCGGTCGCGGGTGGTGCGCCCGCCGTGACCGAGTCTCTTCCCGAGCTCGCCGGCGACGAGATCAAGCGATACAGCCGCCACCTGATCATGCCGGAGGTGGGCGTCGAAGGTCAGCGCAAGCTGAAAGCGGCGAAGGTGCTCTGCATTGGTGCGGGTGGTCTTGGATCGCCCGCGGCCATGTATCTCGCCGCCGCCGGCGTCGGCACGATCGGCATCGTCGATTTCGATGTCGTCGACTTCAGCAACTTGCAGCGCCAGATCATTCACGGCACGCCGGACGTTGGCCGCACGAAGCTCGAGTCGGCGAAGAGCCGCTTGAACGCGTTGAATCCGAACGTGAAGATCGAGACCTATGAAGAAGCGCTGAGCTCCGAGAATGCGCTTCGCCTGTTCGAGCCGTACGACGTGATTCTCGACGGCACGGACAATTTTCCGACGCGCTATCTCGTGAACGATGCCTGCGTGCTGCTTGGCAAGCCGAACGCGTACGGCAGCATTTTCCGTTTCGAAGGACAGACTTCGGTCTTCGCGACCAAGGAAGGCCCGTGCTATCGCTGCCTGTATCCCGAACCGCCGCCGCCGGGACTCGTGCCGTCGTGCGCCGAAGGCGGCGTGTTCGGCGTGCTGCCCGGCATTATTGGCGTGATCCAGGCGACGGAGACCATCAAGTTGATCCTCGGCGCCGGCGAGCCGCTGATCGGACGCTTCCTGATCTACGACGCGCTGCGCATGCGCTTCCGCGAGTTGAAGCTGCGTAAGGATGCCGACTGCCCGGTGTGCGGCACGCATCCGACCGTGACGAAGTTGATCGACTACGAGCAGTTCTGCGGCGTGGCACCGCATCAAGTCGCCGCTGCCGCGGCGCCGGTGACATCCGCCGACGCACTGACGTCGAAGGAATTGAAGGCGGAGCTCGATCGTGGCGAGAACGTCGTGATTGTGGACGTGCGCGAGCCGCAGGAATTCCAGATCAATCGGTTACCGGGTTCGATCCTGATTCCGCTTGGCGACCTGCCGAAGCGGTACGTGGAGCTCGATCCGAATGCGAACCTCGTGATGCAGTGCAAGTCGGGGATGCGCAGCGCAAAAGCGCAGGATTTCCTTCGTTCTAAAGGATTTACGCGCGTTCGCAACCTGACGGGCGGCGTCCTGGGGTGGATCGACCAGGTCGACCCGACTCAGCCGAAATACTGAGAATCCGTCTCAATTTGCATCACCGACTTGCCGGGTCGGTGATGCGAGTTCTAAAATAGGACTCTGGTGGTCGGATATCCCGAGGACCCCTTCAAATGCTGAGACTTTCCAAGAAATCTGACTACGCGCTGATCGCGATGAAGCACCTGGCGACGCGCCCCGATGGGGGCAATTCGTCGAGTGCCCGCGAAATATCCGAGTCCTACGACATCCCCTTGGAGCTCCTCGCGAAGGTGCTGCAGCGCCTGGTTCGCGCGCGGCTGCTGGTATCGGTGCAGGGCACCCGCGGCGGATATCGATTGGGCCGCAGCGCGCAGATGATTTCGGTGGCCGACGTGATTCAAGCCGTCGACGGCCCGGTGACCGTGACGGCGTGCTCGACCGACGATCACAACTGCGACCAGTACACCAAGTGCAGCATCCGCGATCCGCTCTGGAAGATTAAGAACCGCATTCTCGACGCGTTGAACACGGTAAGCGTGGCTGAAATGGCTGCCGAGGCGGAGGCTCCGCCGCCGGCGCCGGCGCACAACGTGTCACGAATGGTTTTCATTCCACCGGTCGGAGAGAACTAACGATGGTTCGAACGGACATTCTTCACGGTCGTTCTTCGCTGTCGTTCTTCACGAGCGTTCTTGGAACGTACGTGCAGAACGTACGTGCGGAACGGACGTGTGGAACGAGCGTGTAGAACGATGGTGTATCTCGATCATCACGCGACGACGCCCGTGGATGCGCGTGTGCTCGAGGCGATGCTGCCGTTCTTCAGCGAGAAGTTCGGGAATGCGGCGAGCAAGCAACACAGGTTTGGATGGGATGCGGCTGATGCCGTGGAGCGCGCGAGGAAGCAGGTCGCCACGCTGATTGGCGCGGGCAGCAAGGACATTGTTTTTACGAGCGGGGCCACAGAAGCGAACAACCTTGCGATCAAGGGAATCGCCAGGGCCGCAGAAGGCGCAGAAAAAACCAGGGCCTCAGAAGGCGCAAAAAAGACCAGGGCCGCAGAAGGCGCAGAAAAGACCAGGGCCGCAGAAGACGCAGAAAAAACCAGAGCCGCGGAAGGCGCAGAACGCTCGGGGGCAACACGAAGGCACATCGTCACGGTGAACACGGAGCACAAGGCGGTGCTCGATCCGATCGCGTCGCTCGAAAAGCGCGGCTGGCGGGTGACGACGGTGCCCGTGAAGCGGGATGGTTTGGTCGATCTTGCGGTACTGGCGGATGCGATCACGGATCGCACGGCGCTGGTGAGCGTGATGGCAGCGAATAACGAGATCGGCGTGTTGCAGCCGATCAAGGCATGCGCTGCGGCGGCACACGCGAAAGGCGCGTTGTTTCATACCGACGCGGTGCAGGCGGTGGGAAAGGTGCCGTTCGATGTCGAGGAGCTCGACGTCGATTTCGCCTCGATCACCGCCCACAAGATCTACGGCCCGAAAGGCGTGGGTGCTCTCTACGTGCGAAGAAAGAGAGTCGCGATCGCAGCGGAGATCGACGGCGGCGGACATGAGCGCGGGATGCGATCGGGCACGTTGAACGTGCCGGGGATTGTCGGTTTTGGGCGTGCTGCGGAAATTGCGCGCGAAGAAATGCCGACGGAATCGAAGCGCGTCGCGATGTTGCGCGATCGCTTGCTGGAGAAGTTGGGTTCCGAGTTGACCGTCAATGGCTCGATGGACGTCAGGCTGCCCGGCAATCTCAACGTCAGTTTCGACGGCGTTGACGGTGAGGCGTTATTGGTTGGTCTCGACGACGTCGCGGTCTCATCGGGTGCGGCGTGCACGCAAGCGGAACCGTCGCACGTGTTGATGGCGTTGGGACACTCGACGGACCGCGCGCTGGCGTCGTTGAGATTTGGAATTGGCCGTTCGACGACCGAGGCGGACATCGATCGTGCCGCCGCGAAGGTCGCGCAAGTGGTGGCGGGTTTGCAAAGGATGTCAGTGGCGAAATGATCGAAATCACCGAGAGCGCATCACGCGTGATCAACAAGCAGCTGGAGAAGCAGCACAAGAACGGCGGCGGTCTTCGCATCGCCGTCAAGGCCGGCGGCTGCTCAGGCTTCAGCTATACGTTCGCCTGGGACGATGGCGCGAAAGAGAACGACCAGGTGTTTGAAGGCGCCAATGGCGCGAAGGTGTTCGTCGATCCGCGCAGCTTGAAGCTGCTCGACGGCACGGTGCTGGATTTCGACGAGCACAACCTTCTCGCGACGAGTTTTACGTTGAAAAATCCGCACGCGAAGTCGACATGCGGATGCGGAGAAAGCTTCTCAGCATGAGCACAGCAACCGAACAAATCAAAGAGCTGACGAATACCGACTACAAGTACGGCTTCGTCACCGAGGTCGAGCAGGACATTGCGCCGAAGGGCCTCAACGAAGACATCGTCCGACTGATTTCTTCGAAGAAGGGCGAGCCCGCGTGGCTGCTCGAATGGCGTCTCAAGGCGTTCCGCGCGTGGCTGAAGATGGAAGAGCCGCACTGGCAGAACGTGAAGTACGAGCCGATCGACTACCAGGGCACCAGCTATTACGCGGCGCCGAAGGAAAAGAAGAAGCTCAATAGCCTGGACGAGGTCGATCCGGAAATTCGCGCAACCTTCGACAAGCTTGGCATCCCGATCGAAGAGCAGAAGCTGCTGTCGAACGTCGCGGTTGATGCGGTGTTCGACTCGGTGTCGGTGGCGACGACGTTCCGCAGCAAGCTCGCCGAGCTCGGCATCATCTTCTGCTCGTTCTCGGAAGCGGTGAAGGATCACCCGGAGCTCGTGAAGCAGTACGTCGGTTCGGTCGTGCCGCACACCGACAACTACTTCGCCGCGCTCAACTCCGCCGTGTTCAGCGACGGCAGCTTCGTCTACATCCCGAAGGGCGTGCGTTGCCCGATGGAGTTGTCGACCTACTTCCGCATCAACGCGCAGAACACCGGTCAGTTCGAGCGCACGTTGATCATTGCGGATGAGGGTGCGACGGTCAGCTATCTCGAAGGGTGCACGGCGCCGAAGCGCGACGAGAACCAGTTGCACGCGGCGGTCGTCGAGCTCGTGGCGCTCAAGGACGCGACGATCAAGTACTCCACCGTCCAGAACTGGTACCCCGGCGACAAGAACGGCAAGGGCGGCATTTACAACTTCGTCACCAAGCGCGGCATCTGCAAGGGCGATCGCTCGAAGATCACCTGGACGCAGGTCGAGACCGGATCCGCGGTGACGTGGAAGTATCCGAGCTGCATCCTGCAGGGCAATGATTCGGTCGGCGAGTTTTATTCGGTCGCCGTCACGAACAACTTCCAGCAGGCGGACACCGGCACCAAGATGATCCATCTTGGCAAGAACACCCGCAGCACGATCGTGTCGAAGGGCATTTCGGCCGGCCGCGGGCAGAACACGTATCGCGGCGCGGTCCGCATCGGCAAGAACGCGACGAACGCGCGCAACTACTCGCAGTGCGATTCGCTGCTGATCGGCGATCGCTGCGGCGCGCACACGTTCCCGTATCTCGAAATCAAGAACACCACCGCGAAGGTGGAGCATGAAGCGTCGACGTCGAAGATCGGCGAAGACCAGATCTTCTATTGCGAGTCGCGCGGCATCGCGAAGGAAGACGCCATCAACATGATCGTCAGCGGCTTTTGCAAGGAAGTGTTCCGCGAGCTGCCGATGGAGTTTGCGGTCGAAGCACAAAAGCTGTTGGGCATTTCTCTCGAAGGATCAGTGGGTTAGGACATGTTGCTCGAAGTCAAGAATCTGAAAGTTCGCGTCGAAGACAAGGAAATCCTCAAGGGCGTCAACCTGACGGTGAAGCCCGGCGAAGTGCACGCCATCATGGGTCCGAACGGATCCGGCAAGAGCACGTTCGCTCGCGCACTGTCGGGTCATCCCGGTTACGAAGTCACCGACGGCCAGGTGACCTACAACGGCAAGGACCTGCTCGACATGGATCCCGATGAGCGTGCCCGCGAAGGCGTGTTCATGGCGTTCCAGTACCCGGTCGAGATTCCCGGCGTGAACAACGCCTACTTTCTGAAGGCGGCGCTCAACGCGAAGCGCAAGCAGCAAGGCCTCGACGAACTCGACGCGATCGACTTCATGAAAGTGGTGAAGGAGAAGCTGAAGGTCCTGCACATCGACGATTCGATGCTGCAGCGATCGGTGAACGAAGGCTTCTCGGGCGGCGAGAAGAAGCGCAACGAGATCTTCCACATGGCGGTACTCGAACCGGCGCTCGCCGTGCTCGATGAAACCGACTCCGGTCTCGACATCGACGCGCTGCGGGTTGTTTCAGACGGTGTCAACGCGATGCGCAGCCCCGAGCGCTCGTTCATCGTCGTGACGCACTACCAGCGGCTGCTGAATTACATCGTGCCCGATTACGTTCATGTGCTCAGCGAAGGACGCATTGTCCGTTCGGGCGGCAAGGAGCTCGCGCTCGAGCTCGAGGAGAAGGGCTACGCCGGGCAGGTCGCCGCGGGAGCACGCAAGTAATGGAGACGCTCGTGCAGGCTCCGGCCTGGGTCAAAGCGCGTCGCGACGCCGCGGCGAAGCGGTTCGCGGAGGTCGGCTTCCCGACGGTGCGACAGGAAGATTGGCGATTCACGAACGTTGCGCCGATCGCGGACGCGAAGTTTCCCGTCGCCGGAGGATCGTTCTCGCAGGCGTCGTCGCTGATCAGCAGCGTCAGCATTCCGGGATCGCTGCGGCTCGCGATCGTCAATGGTGAGTTCTCGGCGGCGCTGTCGGATCTGAGCGCGATGCCGAAGGGCCTTCGCATTGCCGGCCTGCGCGATGGCGCGCGCGACGGCGCGGACGGCCTGGAAGCGCATCTCGCCAGGGTCTTCAACATCGATGCCCATCCGTTTGCGGCGTTGAATACGTCGCATCTCGATGACGGCGTGGCGATCTTCATCGCCAATGGCGCGACCGTCGAAACGCCGATTCACATCGTCACCGTGACCGGGAGCGACTCGTCCCCCGAAGCCTTGGCGAAGGGGGATGGAAAACCGGTTGCCGCGCATCCGCGCGTGCTGGTCGTTGCTGGTGCGAACAGCCAGGCGAGGATCGCGCAGACGTTTATCGGTGTCGCCGACGATGTCTACTTCAACAACGCGGTGGCCGAAGTGGTCGTCGGCGAAGGCGCGATCGTTGAGTACTACACCGATCAGCGCGAGTCGGAGCGCGCGTTCCACGTCGCCAACATCCAGGCGCACGTCTCGGCGAAGGGCGTCTTCGCATCGCACGCGTTCTCGATCGGCGCGCGGATTCAGCGTCACGACATCGGCATCGGCCTGAAGGGTGAGGGCGCCGATTGCACGATGAACGGCGTGTATCTCGCCGATGGTGAGCGCTTGATGGACACGCACACGTCCCTCGATCACGCGATGCCGCACTGCACCAGCCACGAGCTTTACAAGGGCATCCTCGCCGGCAAGGCGCGCGCGGTGTTCAACGGCCGCATCATCGTCCAGCTCGACGCGCAGAAGACGGACGCCAAGCAGACCAATCGCGCGTTGCTGCTGTCGGATGACGCGACGATCAACTCGAATCCGCAGCTCGAAATCTTCGCGGACGACGTGAAGTGCACGCACGGCGCGGCGGTCGGACAGCTCGACGAAGAGGCGATGTTCTACCTGCAGGCGCGCGGCCTGACCCGGCCCGAGGCGCGCGACATGATGCTGCACGCGTTTGCCGGCGAAGTGCTCGAGGGCCTGAAGATCCCGGCGCTGCGCGAGCAGATTGAAACCGCGTTTTTTACCGCTCTCGAGCGCGATATTTAGGCATATGACTACGAGTGCTGTGGCTGCGAAGTTTGACGTCGCGAAGGTTCGCGCCGACTTTCCGATCCTGTCGGAGATCGTGCACGGCAAGCCGCTGGTGTATCTCGACAGCGCCAATACCAGCCAGAAGCCGTTGTCGGTGATCAAGGCGACCGAACACTACTACCGGCACGACAACGCGAACATTCATCGCGCGACACATTTATTGAGTGAGCGCGCGACGGCGGCGTACGAAGGCGCGCGCGCCAAAGCGGCAAAGTTCCTCAACGCGGCCGATCCGCACACGATCGTGCTGACGAAGGGCACCACTGACGGCATCAACCTGGTGGCGAGCAGCTACGGCCGCGCGAACTTGAAGGCGGGCGACGAGATCGTGCTGTCGTGGCTCGAGCACCACTCGAACATCGTGCCGTGGCAGTTGATTGCCGAACAGACGGGCGCGAAGCTCCGCGTCATCGGCATCAACGAAGCCGGTGAAGTCGACGCAGACGAATACGCGCGCGTGTTGTCGGCGAAGACGAAGATCGTCGCTGTCGGCCACGTCTCGAATGCGCTCGGCACGATCAATCCGATCAAGTCGATGATCGCGCAGGCACATGCCGTCGGCGCGGTGGTGCTGATCGACGGCGCGCAAGCGGCGCCGCACCTGCCGATCGACGTGCAGGATCTCGATTGCGATTTCTACGTGCTCTCGAGCCACAAGATGTTCGGCCCGACCGGCACCGGCGTGCTGTTCGGCAAGAAGGCGCTGCTCGAGGCCATGCCCCCGTATCAGGGTGGCGGCGACATGATCGCCAACGTCACGTTCGAGAAGACGCTCTACAACCAGATTCCGTACAAGTTCGAAGCCGGCACGCCGAACATTGCCGGCGTCGTTGGTTTCGGCGCGGCGATCGACTACCTGTCGACGATCGACCGCATCGCGGCGCTCGCGCATGAAGACGATGTGCTGGCGTATGCGACGGAGAAGCTCCGCGCGATTGGCGGCCTCCGCATCATCGGCGAAGCGAAAGACAAGACCGGCGTCCTGTCGTTTGTGATCGACGGCGTGCATCCGCATGATGCCGGCACGATCCTCGATCAGCAGGGCATTGCGGTGCGCACCGGCCAGCACTGCGCGCAGCCGGTGATGGACAAGTTCTGCATCCCGGCGACGATCCGCGCGTCACTCGCGTTCTACAACACGCGCGAGGACATCGATGTGCTCGTGAAGGGCTTGCAGCGAGTGAAAGAAGTGTTCGCGTAATGTCTGAACTGAGCGAGCTCTATCAGGAAGTGATCCTCGATCACAACCGCCGTCCGCATAACTTCCGCGTCATCGATCCGGCGAGCGCGAAGCAGGAAGGCTACAACCCGTTGTGCGGCGACCGGCTGACGTTGTATCTCACCGTCGACGGCGACGTGATCAAGGATGCGGCGTTTCAGGGCCAGGGCTGCGCGATCTCGAAGGCATCCGCGTCGCTGATGACGGATGCGGTGAAGGGCAAGACCGTCGCCGAAGCGCGCGCGTTGTTCGAGCAGTTCCACGACATGATTACGTCGAATCCGGACTCGCCGGCACCGGACCTTGGCAAGCTGTCCGTGTTTGCCGGCGTTCGCGAATTTCCCACGCGGATCAAGTGCGCCAGTCTCGCGTGGCACACGATGAAGGCGGCGGTCGCACACGATGGCGAAGCGCCGGTGTCAACGGAATGACCTATCTACCTACGATGACGACGGGCGGGTTGCCTGAAGATAGCCCCGCGAATTCACTGAGCCAGTCCGTTGCGGACATCACGCCCGATACGGCGAAGATGGACGAGATTGCGCCGAAGGTGATCGAGGCGATGAAGACCGTCTACGATCCTGAGATCCCGGTGAACATCTACGAGATGGGGCTCATCTACGACGTGCTCGTCGATCAGAACGGACAGGTCGGCGTGAAGATGACGTTGACCGCTCCGGCCTGCCCCGCTGCGCAATCACTGCCCGTCGAGGTCCGCGATAAAGCGCGTGCGGTTGAAGGCGTGACCGACGCGAAGGTCGAGGTCGTGTGGGATCCTCCATGGACGAAGGACCGCATGTCCGACGCGGCAAAGCTTCAACTCGGGATGTTGTAAGGCTGAAACACCCCGCAAGGCGTCATAATCGACATATGCGGAGCCTTGCGCTACTGGCGATGATCATTGGACTGGCTTCGCCGGCCTTCGCACAGGACCCGCCGCCCTCGCCACCAACGGATCAAATCGACGCGAGCAAGATGGGCGTGTCGCTTTCCAAGATCAAGAAAGGTCTTCGCGTCGCGGAAGCGCGCGACAAGGCGGGCGATGATGCGTTCCATCTGAAATTCGATGTCCAGGTGTTCGGCGCGCTGCCGAAGATCGAAGTGCTGAAGGGCGTTGATCTGTTCAATGGCGCGGTGCCGGGAACGGCGCCGACGCACAACCAGATGATCGAATACTGGACGCCGCAGATTTACCGGACTCCGGGGCTGCCCATTTCGGCGCTCGCGGTCTGGGCGGCGCAGCACATGTACCAGAAGAGCAAGAAGACGCAGTGCGAGGAAGAAATCGCCAATTACCGCGCGCTCGTCATGCAGGGCGTGAATGTGTCAGCACCTACCTGTACTCAGTAGTAGCCAGTAGCCAGTAGCCAGTATCCAGTAGCCAGAGCGACGCGGTTGGGGCTAGCATTAGCGCCCCTATGATCCCAGTCGCCATTACTGTCAACGGCAAGGTGCGCAAAGCGCACGTCGAGCCGCGCATGCTCCTCGTGCATTTCCTGCGCGAACATCTCAATCTCACGGGCACGCACGTTGGCTGCGATACCAGCCAGTGCGGCGCCTGCACGGTCCTGATCGACGGCCGCAGCGCGAAGTCATGCACGGTGTTTACCGTGCAGGCCGACGGCGCCTCGGTGACGACGATCGAAGGTCTCGCGCCCGAAGGGCAGCTGCACCCGGTGCAGCAAGGCTTCTGGGAAGAGCATGGACTGCAGTGCGGCTACTGCACACCGGGCATGATCATGTCCGCGGTCAACCTGCTGAAGGACAATCCATCGCCGAGCGAGCAGCAGATCCGCGAAGGCATTGCCGGGAATTTCTGCCGCTGCACCGGCTATCAGCACATCGTCAATGCGATTCAGCATGCGGCGAAGAACGGAGCGCGGTCATGACGACGTCAGCGCCGGTTCTGCCGAAATTGATCGGCGAGCGCGTCAAGCGCCGAGAAGATCCGCGATTGATCCAGGGTCGCGCCACTTACGTGGACGACATCAAATTAACCGGCATGCGCCATCTCGCGTTCAAGCGGAGCGATATCGCGCACGGCACGATCACCTCGATCGATACCAGCGCCGCTGAAAAGATGGATGGCGTCGAAGCGGTGTTCACCGGCGCCGACATTGCGAAGATTCTCGCGCCGATGCCGATCGGGACGCCGTTTCCATCGCCGCCGCATTACGCAGTCGCGGTCGATACCGTCCGCTATGCCGGCGAACCTGTTGCCCTGGTCGTTGCGAACGATCGATACGCTGCGCGCGACGCCGCCGACGCGATTGTCGTCTCGTATGAGACTCTGCCCGCCGTCGTTGATCCTGAAGAAGCGATGAAAGGCCAGCCGGCCGTCATCCATAAAGACTTTGCCAACAACCTCGCCGTTCCGCTGGTGCCGAGCGGCACCGGCGTGGCGCCCGACATGTCGAAGGTCGATGACACCGCGATCAACGAAGCATTCGCCAAGGCTGACATCAAGATCAGCCAGCGCATGATGAATCACCGCCTTGTACCGAACGCAATGGAACCGCGAGGTGTCGTGGCGAACTGGGAGCCGGGCAAGGAGTCGATGACGATCTGGTCGTCGACGCAGAACCCGCACATCCTGAAGACGATGATCGCGGCGATGAATGGCCTCGGCCAGCATCAGGTGCGGGCGATCGCTCCGGAAGTTGGTGGCGGCTTCGGCGCCAAGATCAACATCTACGCCGAGGAGTATGTGTGCTCGGTCGTGTCGAAGAAGCTCGGCATGCCAATCAAGTGGGTCGAGGATCGATCCGAGGCGTTCGTTGCGACGACGCACGGGCGCGACATCATCGCGTATGTCGATCTCGCCGCAACGAAGGACGGCAAAGTCCTTGGCCTGAAGATGCGGCTGATCGCGGACATCGGCGCCTACAACATGCTCCTCACGGCGGCGATCCCGACGCTGACGATGTTGATGGCCAACGGGACCTACGACATCCCGGCGATCCGGACGACGCTCACCGAAGTGTTCACCAATAAGACGCCGACGGATGCGTATCGCGGCGCTGGACGTCCGGAAGCGACGTACTTCGTCGAGCGCGCCATGGACATGCTCGCGAACGAGCTGAAGATGGATCCGGCCGAGGTTCGCCGGAAGAACTTCATCAAGTCGAATCAGTTCCCCTATCAAACGCAGATGGGCGCGGTCTATGACTCGGGTGATTACGAGAAGGCGCTCAACGCCGCGTTGAAGTCCGCGAACTGGGACGGCATGAAAGCGGCGCGCGACAAGGCTCGGAAAGAAGGCCGGCTGGTTGGTCTCGGCCTCGCGATGTATGTCGAGGTCTGCGGCCTGGGGCCGTCGTCATCCCTGCCGACAGGCGGGTGGGAACACGGCCAGGTGACGATCGAGCGCGATGGGCGCATCACCGCAACGACAGGCGCATCACCGCACGGACAGGGCAACGAGACGACGTTTGCGCAGATGCTCGCCGACCAGTTCGCCGTGCCGCTCGAGCACATCACGATTCTTCATGGCGACACCGGCATCGTGAAGCAGGGCATTGGCACGTTCGGCAGCCGATCGCAGGCCGTCGGCGGCACCGCGCTGCATCTTGCCGGCGGCAAGGTGAAAAAGAAGATGGCGCAGTTTGCCGCCGCCATGCTCGAAGCGAGCGAAGACGACATCGTCTTCGAGAACGGCAAGATCGGCGTGAAGGGCGCGCCGGCGAAAGCAAAGAACTTCGCGGAGATCGCCGCTTACGCATACGTTCCGGTACCGCTTCCTGCCGGACTCGAACCGGGCTTGAGCGACGAAGCGTTCTTCGAGCCTGCGAACAATACGTATCCGTTCGGCTGCCACATCTCGATGCTCGAGATCGATCGCGACACCGGCGAGCCGAAGCTGTTGAAGCTCGTTGCCGTGGATGATGCGGGTAACTTGATCAATCCACTGATTGTGGAAGGGCAGATCCATGGCGGATTGGCGCAGGGCATTGGCCAGGCGATGATCGAAGAGGCGGTCTACAACGAAGACGGTCAGCTGCTGACCGGATCGTTCATGGACTACGCGATGCCTCGGGCGACCGATTTCCCGCGCTTCGAGCTGTCAGCAACCGTGACGCCGACGCCGTGCAATCCATTCGGCGCGAAGGGTGTTGGTGAAGCCGGCACGCTCGGCTCAACGCCGTGCATCGTCAACGCCGCCGTCGATGCCTTGAGCGGCATGGGCGTGAAGCACGTCGACATGATGCTACGGCCTGAGAAACTGTGGCGACTTATTCAGAACGGAGGCCGCTCATGATTCCCGTGTCTTTCGATTACGAGCGCGCTTCGACGGTTGAAGAAGCGATCGCGAAGCTGGGCACCGGCAAGTTCATCGCCGGCGGTCACAGCCTGATCCCGTTGATGAAGCTGCGGCTCAGCGAGCCCGGCAAGCTGGTCGACATCTCGAGGATTCCAGGCCTGTCCGGTATTCGCGAGGCCGGCGGGAAGATCGAGATCGGCGCCACGACGACCCACAACGAGATCGCGACATCGACGTTGCTGCGCGAAAAGTGTCCGATGGTTTCGGACGCAGCATCGGAGATCGGCGACCCACAGGTGAGGAATCGAGGCACGATCGGCGGCAGCATTGCGCACGCGGATCCTGCAGCGGATTTCCCGGCCGTCGTTCTCGCGCTCGACGCCGACATCGTGATCAAAGGGAAGGGCGGAGCCCGCACCGTCAAAGCCTCGTCGTTCTTCCGCGGTTTCTATGATGTCGATCTGAAAGCCGGTGAGCTGATCACCGCGATCCAATTCGCGCCCGTGAAATCAGCCGCGTACGCGAAGCTGCATCAGCGCGCGTCGCACTACGCCGTCGTCGGTGCTGCCGTCGCGCTGGAAGTCACCGGGGGCGCGATCAAGAGTGCGCGTGTCGCGGTGACGGGCGCGACGACGCATGCGATGCGGCTCGCTGGTGTTGAACAGGCGCTCGCCGGAAAGAAGGCGAGTGACGTTGCTGCGGCCGTGCAGAATGCGGCGAACGATGTTGCCGACGTGAACGCCGACCTTCACGCCAGCGCGGATTATCGAAAGGCGATGATTCCGGTGTTCGTTCGTCGCGCGGTAGAGAAAGCGCTAGGTCGTTAACTTCGACTGCATGCACGCGAAGAAGCGATCCTGCATCATCTTCGCCGCGCTGCCGATCAATCGCTGACCCAGGCGGGCAATCGTTCCGCCCGTCTGGGCACTGCCCGTCACATCCACGATCGTGTTGCCGCCATCGGCGCGCAAGGTGATGTTCGCCGTTCCCTTGACGAATCCAGGCCGGCCCTGTCCTTCAACCGTCAACTTGTATGAGGTTGGCTCGACCTTCTCGCTGATCACGACGGTGCCTTCGTAGTTTCCGGTGATCGCGGCCATGCCAATGGTGATCGCGGCCTTGAAGCGATCGTCGCCCAGGGGCTCGAGCTTTTCACATCCCGGGATGCATGAGGCGATCGCCTCCGGATCGAGCATCAGCTTCCAGACGCGATCCGGCGGAGCGGCGAAGGTGTAGGTGCCGGTTATGTCCATGTCGATCGAGAGCGGTCAAGTGTAGCGCGAGTTCACGGACGTCGCGCAGGGTCCGCACGGGCAGGAAATCGTCGACGAACGGCAGCGCGGCCTGGAGTCCTTGCGTGAGCGGCGCGTAGTCGACCGTGCCAATCAGCGGGTTGAGCCAGATCAGGCGATGGCAGCTGCGCTGGAGCCGCGCGATCTCGTCGCGGAGCACGCCCGGTTCGCCGCGGTCCCAGCCGTCAGAGATCAGGATCACGATCGAGCTGCTGTGCAACGTGCGCCGGCGCCATCGCTGGTGGAATGCGCGCAGCGCGTCACCGATCCGTGTGCCGCCGGACCAATCACGGACCGCGTGCGAGACCGCAGTCATCGCCGCGTCAGGTTTAGGTGCCCGTAGTTCGTGAGTAATGCGCGTGAGGCGAGTCGAAAACAGGAACGCCTCCACGTCGCGCCTGCGCACAGACAGCGCATGCGCAAACAGCAGCAGCGTGCGCGTGTAGTGCTCCATCGAGCCGCTGACGTCGCAGAGCAGCACGATCGGGCGACGCCGCAGCCGCCGCGATCGCGTCGGCAGCGTCGTGATCTCGCCGTTGGTGCGGATGCTTCTCGCAATCGCACGACGGAGATCGATCCGCGCGCCCTTGCCGGGCGCCCAGCGCCGCGTGCGGCGCTGATCGAGGTTCCAGGTCATGCCCGCAAACGCAGACGCGACCATCGATCGTTCGGACGCGGTCAGCTCCGCAAAGTCCTTGTCAGCGATTCGCTCCAGGTCGCTCCACGTCCGAAGGACGACGGTTTCGTTCGTCAGCTCGATCAGTTCCGGTCCGTCGTCTTGTTTCTCCGCCGAGGTGAATCTGAACTGGTCAAATACTCTCCGGAAGGCGGCCATGTCCTCGTGCCGCTGCAGCAGCACCGCTTGATACGCCGCGCGCACATCCTCGCGCGAGGACAGATCGACGTGCGGCAATGCCTCCACGAGCGTCGTCAAACGATCGGTGCCGACAGGAAGTCCGGCGGCACGGAGCATCCGCACGAACACGACGAGGTTGTCGATGAATCTCGTCACATCAAACGCGTGAGATCAGTTCAGTGAGCACGCCGCTGCGGATGGTGTCGATGTCTTCCTTCGCTTTCAGCAACACGCCCAGCGTTTCATGCGCGGTCTCCGGATCGAGCGTCGTTCGATCGAGCGCCGCGAGTGCCGCGGCCCAGTCGAGCGTTTCGGATACGCCAGGAACCTTGTAGAGATCGCGCGTGCGCAATTCCTGGACGATCTTCGTCACCTGTTCGGCCAGGCGCGCCGCTGCTTTCGGAACCCGCTCGCGAACGATGGTGAGTTCCTTGTCGAAGGATGGATAGTCGATCCATTGATAGAGACAGCGGCGCTTCAAGGCATCGTGCACATCGCGCGTGCGATTCGACGTCAGGATGACGAGCGGTTTGCGCGATGCGCGCACGGTACCCAGTTCGGGAATCGTGATCTGAAATTCCGCGAGGAGCTCGAGCAGGTAGCCCTCGAACTCTTCATCGGCGCGATCGATCTCGTCGATCAGCAGCACTGCCGGCTTCGTTCGAGCGGGATCAATCGCTTGCAGCAGGGGACGCTTGATCAGAAAGTGATCGGTATAGAGCGTCTTGCGTGCACCGGCGCGCGCCACGCTGTCCTGGGCGTCGAGGAGTCGCAGCTCGAGCAGCTGCCGCGGATAATCCCACTCGTAGACGGCGTGGCTGATGTCGAGGCCTTCGTAGCACTGCAACCGGATCAGATCGGTATCGAGCGCAGCCGCAAGCGCATTCGCGAGCGACGTCTTGCCGACGCCGGCCTCGCCTTCGAGAAACAGCGGCCGCTCGAGCTTCAGCGCCAGGAACGACGCCACCGCGACATCGCGATCGGCGATATAGTGCTGCCGCGCCAGACGCTGCTGCAGGTCCGAGACCGAGTCGAAGGCTGCCACGCGGCAAGTCTATCGCTACAGCGCTGCGCTATGCTTGCGTAATGCTCCTGGTGCCCGTGGCGACGGCCTTCGAATGCGCGCTGTTGCGCGAGCGACTGGCCAATCGAGACGAGGTCAAGGTCGTGGTGACGGGCGTTGGTCCCGTCAACGCGGCCCATGCCGTCACGATCGCGATTGCACGGTATCGGCCGACCGAACTGATGATCTGCGGGATTGGCGGCGCCTACCCCGATTCCGACCTCACGGTTGGTGACGTCGTGTGCGCCGACATGGAGTGCTACGGCGACCTTGGCGCGTCGAGCCCGACCGGGTTTCTCGACATGAAGGCGCTCGGCTTTCCGGTCGTGCCGGCCGAGACGCCGATCTACAACGATCTGCCGATGCAGATCATGCCGCTCGAGCGCCGCGTGAAATTCGTGACGGTGTCGACGTGCACGGGAACCGATGAGGCCGCCAGATCGATCGAGCAACGGACCGGCGGCTCGGTTGAGAACATGGAGGGTGCGGCCATCGCCCACGTTGCGCACCTGATGGGCATTGGCGCCGGCGAAGTCCGCGGCATCAGCAACATCGTGACCAATCGCGACACCAAGTCGTGGAAGTTGAAAGACGCTGCCGCGGCAGCGCAGGAGGCCGTGCTCGCGTGGATGGATCGCCGGTAGATTTTGGTTTCTCGTCGTGCCCGAACGACACTTTCGCGTTCCACGCGCTGGTGCACGGACTCGTGCCGGGACCGCGTGTGGCTCCGCACATTGACGACATCGAAGCGCTGAACCTGCGCGCGGCGACGGATGCCGCGGAGGTGACCAAGGTCTCGATCAACGCCTACGGCTACGGGTTACGCGATCGATTCATCCTGCTGCGCGCCGGTGGCGCCGCGGGGTTCGGCGTCGGTCCGATCATCGTCGCGAAAACGAAGCGTAACGTCGGCGGACGCGTCGCGATTCCGGGCGAACGGACGACCGCCAACCTGCTGCTGCGGATGCTCGGCCGGTTCGAAACCGTGCCGATGCGTTTCGACCAGATCGAAGACGCGGTGTTACGGGGTGATGTCGATTGCGGCCTGCTGATCCATGAAGGCCGCTTCACCTACGAGAAGAAAGGCCTGACGCTGCTGGTCGATCTTGGCGAGGTCTGGGAAGAGCGGATGAAGAGCCCCCTGCCGCTGGCGGCGATCGCGATTCGGCGCGATCTCGCGCCGGCCCTTGCTGGACAGATCGATCCGGCACTGAAGGCGAGTGTCGAATACGCGTTCGCGCATCCGGAGGCGAGCCAGGCATACGTCGCATCGCTCGCGCAGGAAATGGATCCGGACGTATCGGCCCGGCATATCCGCTTGTATGTGAACGATTACACGCGCGCGCTCGACGAGAGCGCGGTGGAGAAGATGTTGGAGTGGGGCCGCCGTGAAGGTGTGTTTCCTTCGGCCGGCGACCCGCTGCCTCTGTTCGTTCCGCGCTGACTACTTGGTGGCGGCCGCTCCGGCCGGCACCTTGCCGCCGCTGGCGACGACCTGATCGGCCAGGACGTTCACGACCGTTGCGTCGTTGCGCAGCTTGGTGAGATACGCACCGCGGAGCAACTGCTCCTTGCGCTGCTTCAGCATCGAGCTGATGCCTTCCTTCACTTCCGGCATGCTGAGATCCTTCTGGCCGGCCTTGTCCTTCGCGACGACGAGCACGATCGTGTGCGCGCCACCCGCGCTGACCAGCTGCACGGTGCCCGGATTCGACTTCAGCACCGCATCACGCAACTGCGGCGGCGCTTTCATCAGCTGCGACATCGGCATGAAGCCGAGATCGCCGCCACGCTGCGCGGATTCGGCGTCTTCCGAATAGTCGGCCGCCACGTCGCCGAACGGCGCGCCATCCTTCAGGCGCTGCATGATCATCTGCGCCTTGGCCGTTGCTTCCTGCGGCGTGCCCGCATCATCGCCGGTGCGATTCATGCGCTGGTTCTCGCGGACCGGCGTGATCACGATCTGCGCGATGCGCACCGCGTCTTCCGTGCGATTGAACTGTGCCTTGTTCTTCTCGAAGAAGTCCTTGACCTCGGCATCGCTCGCCGCGGCCTTGTCGGTGATCTCCTTGTCGACGACCTTCTGCGCGAGCAGGTTGCGGCGCAGGTCTTCGCGCATGTCGGCGGCGCTGAGGCCGCGCTTCTTCAGCTCTTCATCGAACGCGGCGGGCGTGATGTTCTTCTTGGCGTCTTCGTAGGCCTTGTCGAGATCGGCCGCCGGCACATCGATCTTGAGCGCGTTCGCTTTGGCGAGCAGCAATTCCGTCACGACCATCTCGTTCAGGAGATTGAGCTTGGCAGTCAGCGCCTCTTCGTCCGAGACCGTCTGGCCCTCGGGAGCGGCGCGGCGATACGCCTTCTCGACGTCATCCTTGGTGATTTCCTTGCCGTTGACGACGGCCCAGGCATTGGCCGAGGGTTTCGGGGCCGCCGCGGCGCCTGGTCCGCCGGCGCCATTGCAGCCGGCGACGAGCGTGGTCACTAGAAGGGCAATTGCGAATCTGGTCATCTGGTTATTGTAGCGGCAGCGCGGCTGATGATGTCGTGTAACTGTGCCACGCCCTCCGTCAGGGCGGCGGGACCGGGCTGGAGGATATAGGTCGATTTCACTTCGTAGATCTGGCCGTTCCGAACGGCCGGCACCACATCCCATCCCGGTCTCGCCTGGATGCGCTCCTTGCGAACCGGCTTGCCGCACCATGATCCGATGATCACGTCAGGCGCGCGTTCGATGACTTGCTCGCTCGAGACGATTCGATCTTTGGCGAGACCTGCCGATGCCAGCTCCGGGAAGATGGGCTTCCCGCCCGCGATCTCGACGAGCTCCTCGGTCCAGCGAATGCCGCTGATCAGCGGGTCGTACCACTCTTCAAAGAAGACGGTCGGACGACAGGGGAGCGCCGAAGCCCGATCGCGAATGTCCTGCAGGCCCTTCTCGAATTTCGTCGCGAGCGCTTCACCCTTCTCCGCCACGCCGATGATGCCGGCCAGGATGCGAATCATCTGCAGGATCTCGGCGACGCTGCGTTGATTGAACGTGAACACGGAGTAGCCGCGTTTGATCAGATCGTTGGTGATCTCGGCCTGGAGATCGGAGAAGGCGAGGATCAGATCCGGCTTCAGCGCCTCGATCTTCTCGTAGCGCGCGTGCAGGAAGGACGACACCTTCGGTTTCTCGCGCGCCTCCGGAGGACGAACGGTGTAGCCGGAGATGCCGACGACGCGATCGCCCTCACCCAGTAGATAGAGGGTTTCCGTCGTCTCTTCGGTTAAACAGACGATCCTACTTGGGTAATGCGCCACGGAGACACGGAGTCACGGAGTTAACTTTAGATCTGAAAATACAAAGCCGTCACGGTCGACGATTTCGCCAACGTCGACCTTGATGTCCCTGGTGAACATTGGTCCTGCGCAGGCGTACGAATGAAACTCGCCGTTTTCGCCGCAGGGATCGACACCGGGCGGCAGATCGCGGAGCAGCTGCTCATCGAAGGCGCGGCCGGCGAATGATCGATCAAGCTTGCGCGGATCGATGCAGGTGAGACGTGCCTGCAATCCGCCCTCGATCATGTCGCGAGCGAGATCGGACGTCGGTTTCGTTTTCCAGATCGGAAACATCGGATCAATTCCGGTGCCCGCCAATCGATCTTCCCGATAGCGGCGCACGTCCTCGAGAAACAGGTCGCCGAAGGCCATGTGCGTGACGCCACCGGCCAGGAATCCCTTGATCGCATCGCCCATCAACTTCTCGTATTGCTCGTTCGAGCACGGCCACGGCAATGGGATGACATGCAGCGGCAGCGCTGCCGCGCGTGCCTGTGCCTCGAGGAGCTCGCGGCGCACGGCGTGCATCGCGACGCGATCGAATGCTTCGTTGGTGGTCGTCACGAGGCCGGCGATCTCGTTCGGGTGTTGCTGCTGCAACATGTGCAGCATCCACGCCGAATCCTTGCCCGTTGACCAGGACACGAGGATCTTCATGGATGAAGCGCCCTGGCCATCTTTTCAATGCCGTCGATGACGCGTGGTCCGGGGACCGTCAGGCCGGGGCCCATCAGGATCACGACACGCTTGTTCTTCACCGCCGGCACTGAGGTCAGCGTCATCCACGGATCGGTGACCTTCTTCAGGTCCGCGGTGTTGAGCTGATTCGCGGCATTGAGCTCGATGATGACCTCAGGAGCGCGCGCGATGATCGTCTCGGTGTTGATCTGCGCGCTTTCCTTGTCGATGTCCTTCAACACATCCTCGCCGCCGGCGACTTCGAGCATGTCGTGCAGGAAGCCCTTGCCGCCGCTCGCATACACGTTGCGCAACGATCCGGGCTCGCGTCCGAATACCAGGAGGGTCTTTGGCCGCGGCTTGCCGGCGACGCGCTTCTTGATCGCATCGATCGACGCTTCGAGCGATCGCGCCGCCTTCTCGGCTTGATCGACGTGACCGGTGCGCGCACCAAGCGCGCGCATCGTCGCCATGATGTGCTCGAGGCCGGCGTGGCGGTAGTCGAAGAACGGGATGTTCGCGGACTTCAGCTGGGACTGCAGCTCGTTCTGGCTGCCGTAGGTGATGACCAGATCCGGCCGCAGCGAGATGATCTTCTCGGTGTCGGGATCCAGCAGGGCGCCGACGGTGGGCAACGATCGCACTTCAGGCGGTTCGACGTCGTAGTTGCTGACGGCGACGACCTGCGGACCCGCGCCGATGGCGAAGAGCATCTCGGTCACGTTGGGCACAAGCGAAACGATCCGCTTCGGAGATTGCGCCTGCGGCGCGACCACGAAGCACACGAAATAGACGAAGCAAACGAAAAACATTTTTGAACTCACGAAGAATTTCTTCGTGTTGAAAATGAATGCCTTCGTGTATTTCGTATCTTTCGTGTTCTTCGTGGTAATCATGACTTCTTCACCAATAACCATAGAAAGAATGGTCCGCCGATCATCGCGGTGACGACTCCCACGGGAATCTCGAGCGGCGCCATTGCGGTGCGCGCGATCAGGTCGCACAACACCAGGAATGATGCGCCGAACAACGCTGATGCCGGCAGCACGACGCGGTGATCCGAGCCGACCATCAAGCGGACCAGGTGCGGCACGATGATGCCGATGAAGCCGATCGGTCCCCCGAGTGATACCGCTGCGCCGGTTGCAAGCGATGCGCTCAGAAACGCCATCCGCTGGGCGCGGACGACTTCCACGCCGCGAGCCGCAGCCGCTTCCGAGCCCACACTCAGCACGTTCAGTGTGCGCGGCATCATCGCGAATGCGATGAACGCGACGATGATGAAGGGCAGCGCCGAAATGATCGGCGTGAAGCCGGCGACATCAAGGCCGCCCATCATCCAGCGAATCGCGCGCAGGGCCTCGGCGAAATCGGCGATGTATTGCACGAACAGGATCAACGCCGAGAAGAAGGCGTTCAATGTGACGCCGGCGAGCAACAGCACGTTGGTCGAAAGGCCGCGACGCTGAGACGACGCGAGCGCGTAAACGATTGCGGTCGCAATGATCGATCCGCCGAAGCTCGCGAGCGGGATCGACGTCATGCCCAGGAAACTCGCCTCGAGCTGCATGGTCACGGCCAGCATCGCGCCGAGCGATGCGCCGGCCGACACACCGAGCGTGAAGGGCGTGGCGAGTGGATTACGCAACAGCGCCTGCAGGACGACGCCGGCGCTTGCCAGGGTTGCGCCGACGAGCGCACCGGCAAGGACGCGGGGCATGCGCGCGATGAAGAAGATCTGCGCGTCGACGTTCGAATCCCACGGAATGCTCCGATCGAAGGCCTTCGCCAGTGAGATCGGGGTCGTGCCAACGGTCGGCGCCCACAGCATCACCGCAATCGCGAATAACGCGAACGTGCCGATGACGATGAAGATGCGGCGCCGGATATTCATCGCGGCACTCGCCGGACCGGCACGACCGTGACGTGACCGGTCTCGCTGTGCATCTGCACGTCCGCCTCGACGTCGTACAGGCGCACGACATTCTCCGGCGTCAGCACCTCATTGGTGGGCCCCGACGCGATCACCCGACCGTCGCGCATCAGGATCAACTCGTTGCAGATCGACGCGGCGAGGTTCAGGTCATGCGTCGAAATCGCCATCGTCACGCCGTGATCCTGGTTGAGGCGCTTCAACAGCGACGCGATCTCGAGCTGATACCCGAGATCGAGCGATGCGGTCGGTTCATCCAGGAGTAACAGCTTTGCCGACTGCGCCAACGCAGCCGCGATGACGATGCGTTGCTTTTCGCCGCCGCTCAGCTCGTGAAACATCCGATCGGCGAGATGACTCGTGCCGGTCGCGTCGAGCGCATCGTTTGCGATGCGCACGTCCTCCGGCCCTTCGACCGCAAAAACGCCGAGGTGCGGGTGGCGGCCCATCAACACCATTTCAATGGCCCGGTATTCGAACGCGAGCTCAGTTTCCTGCGGGACGACAGCAATCTGCCGTGCGGCGTCTCGACGCGAGAGCCGATCGAGCGGCGTGTCACCGAGCAACACGCGGCCGGCGGTTGGCCGGCGCGTGCCGCTCAGCAATCGAAGCAGCGTGGTCTTCCCGGATCCGTTGGGACCGAGAATGCCGGCGAACGCACCAACACTGAGGCGGACGGTGACACCGTCCACCACCAGCGGCGCGTTCGCCGCGTAGCGAAACGAAACGTTATCTGCCCACAGCAACGCGCGCACCCACGTAGGCCGTGCGGCCCGGCGACGGGTAACCGAAGATCTCTTCGTAGTGACGATCGAACAGGTTCAACCCGCGCGCGAACACCTCCACGCTCTTGACGATGCGCCAGGAACCGCCGACGTTGACCGTGGTGAATCCCGGATTCATGTAGAGGCCGCCGGTCGGACCGAATGCCGGCTCCGCATCCAGCGCGTCGCCGCGAATCTGCACCTGTGCAAACGCGCTCGCCTGGCGATGCGACCACGATCCGTCGATCGATCCGGAATGGCGCGGACGACGGAGCAGTTCGTCGCCAACCTGGTAGGGCGTCTGTGCGATCGACAATCCGTTGACCGCCAGAATCTCGCTGTCGAGGAACGTGTAGTTGCCGCGGAGGTCAATCCCGGTCTTGATGCGCCATGCCGCGCTCAGCTCGACGCCGCGCGCCCGCGCATTCGAAATGTTGTCGGTGCGCCAGCGGCTGACGCCGGAGAACGTGCGGCCGACCGAGATGATCATGTCGGTGTAGTTGTTGACGAACGCGGTGCCGTCGATCTGCACGGCGCCGCCGGCCAGCGCCTGCGACACGCCGAGCTCGCCGCTCTTGCTGCGCTCCGGCTTCAATCCGGAATTGTCGGTGAACGCGATCTCGAACGCATCAGGCGGGCGGATGCCGGTGCCGAAGGCGCCGCGCGCGCGAGTCCAGCTCCTGCCGGACGGACTGCCGGCGACGAGGAACGTTCCCGCGATCTTGGGATTCACCGAGTTGATCGTCTCCTCCGGAAACGTGGGCCGCGGTGTGAACGCGAGCGGGTCGCCCTCAAGCGCCTTGCGATTGATGCGCTCACCGCGCACGCCCGCGGTCAGCGTGGCGCGCTCGGTCGCATTCCAGCGGCCCTCGCCGAAGAAGCCCAGGACGCTCCGCTCAACCGGGGTGTTCGTCGCCGACGCGCCGGTAGTGATGAACGTGCTGCCGCCTTTTTCGCCGAGCCATTCGAGGCCGGCAGAGAAGCCAACGGCGGTCGATGCGGCAACGTCCGTCTGTACGCGCGCATGCGAGCGGCGCGTGTTGCTGTTCGACGTGCTGCTCGCGCTCTTGAAGTCGAGATCGTAGTCAGCCGAATCGAATTCAACGCGCTGGCGAACGCGGCTGGCTGCGCCAAACCACGGCTGGACCCATCGCACGCCGCCGCCAGTGCGAGTGCCCAGGCCTCTCGACGTGGTGTTCACGCCCGAATAGCGGTGCGCGGGATCCGAGCCAAACGGTCCCGGCGATCCGCGATCGCTGTCGACGTAGTTGAGCGAACCTTGCAGATCCGAGCCGGTCGAGCGACGTCGCCAGCCGAGCGACGCGGTGACCTGCGACTGCTTGAAGTCGTCGTTCGACACCGTCTGGCCGTTTGCGGCCTTGCCGGTGAAGCCCTCGTCCTGGAGATGATTGGCGCCGAATTGCCAGTGCAGGCCATTCACATCTCCGCTGGTGGCGCCGGCAATGCGACGCATGTCGCGGCTGCCGGTCTCGATCTGCGCATGCGCCGTTGGTGATCCGCCGCTGCGCGTGATGATCTGAATCACGCCGCCGATCGCGTCCGATCCATACAGCGCGCTCTGCGGGCCGCGGACCACTTCCACGCGTTCGATGTTGTCGATCGGCACCTGTGAGAAATCGAGGCCGCCGCCGAACGCGTTGGCGCGGACGCCATCGATCATCACGAGGGTGAAATCGGATTCTCCGCCGCGTGTGAACAGCGACGTCACCGTGCCGGGCCCGCCGCTTTGCTGCACGGTCACACCGGGCACCGAGCGCAACGCAGCCGCGAGCGTGAATTGCTGGCGCGCTTCGATCACATCACCCGGAATCACCGTCACGCTGTCCGGCGTGCGCGACAGCGGCTGATCTTTCCAGCACATTGGGATCCTAAGCTTAGAATTCCACGTGGACAAGTTGTCGCG
>JADMIO011575555.1_pt1 | contig 84860 bp, 64 predicted proteins | sample 8958161 | NCBI WGS metagenome assembly JADMIO01 (sample SAMN16585339, study PRJNA669376) | soil metagenome | isolation source: Crop rotation soil | place: USA: Cullars Rotation, Alabama | collected 2011 | reverse complement strand
CGCGACAACTTGTCCACGTGGAATTCTAAGCTTAGGATCCCAATGTGCTGGAAAGCTGCCCAGCCAGTTGGACGCGCACGCGTTCATCTGGAACAACTGGTGGATCTATCACGCGATCTGGAACCTGCACACGTCGCCGCTCCACACCTCGATGATCTTCGCCCCCTTCGGCGTCGATCTGCGTATGCACACGTTAGGACTGCTGAACGGCCTGCTCTCGATGCCGTTCGTGCCGCTCCTCGGCACCGTGGGCGTGCTGAACCTGCAGGTGTTCGTCACGCCGATGTTGAACGGCTGGACGATGAGCCGGCTGGCGACGCGCCTCTCGTCGAACCCTGGCGCCGGCGCACTGGCCGGCGGCCTCATCGCCGCGACGCCGGCCATCAACTTCCATCTCGCCGTCGGCCGGCCGAGCCTTGCCGCCGTGTGGCCGGTGCTGCTCTCCATCGAGTACCTGCTGCGCGCGGCCGAGGAGCCGTCGCGCCGTAACGTCGCCGGCTTCACCGCGGCGCTCGTCGCCACGATCGTGGCCGACCAGCAGATGACGCTCTTCGGCCTGACATGGCTGGTGTTGCTGATCGCCTACCTCGCCGCGGCGCGACGGATACGGTCGGCGGCGGCGTTGCTCCCGGCGGTGCTGATTGCAGGGTTCGTGAGCTGGTATCTTCTCGGTCCCGTGACGACATCGAGCGGATACACGGTGCCTGCGCAGTTCGAGGCCGCGCGTTACAGCTACCCGGTATCGATGCTCTGGACGCCGTCGATGATCTGGCGTGTGTACGGCGCCGTGATGCCCTGTGCGCTCGTCGCAGCCTTCGTGATCGCGTGGAACGATCGCCGGATGTGGCCCTGGCTGGCGGGCACAATTCTCTGCATCGCCTTGAGCTTCGGACCTTCCCGGTTCGGCCTCGCGCCATTCGACCTGTTTCGCGATCTGCCGGGAACCGATCAGTTCCGGACGCCGTACCGGTTCCAGATGCCAGCCGCCATCGGCCTGGCAACGCTGGCTGCTCTGGCGCTGTCGTTCGTCTGCGCCAGGCTGCCGGCGCACGCTCGGCGCGCGGCTCTGGTCGCAGTCGCTGTTTTCGCGGCGGCGGATCTCGCCGCGTACCGGCTCAGGTTCGGCTTCGACGTGCAGTCGATGCCGTATGAGCCGGTCTACGCGGCGCTTGCGAAGGATCCGCGCAACATCACCGTCCTGGAGGTGCCCTTCGGGGTGAGAACCGGAACCGATGAGATCGGCAAAGGAGAGGTCTTCACCTTCTATCAGCCGGTGCACGGGAAGAGAATCATCAACGGCTTCGCCGCGCGGGGACCGCTCGAGGCGCTTCAATACTACCGATCGTCCGCGGCGATTCGACTGCTCGCGGGCCTCGATGAGCCGAATCCCGGCGCGGCTGCCGTCGCCGATCTGAAAAGCAAGCTGAGCGAGCTCGACGTCGGCTACGTCGTCGTGCACAAGGATCGTCTCGAGCCGGCGTGGCGCGACGCCGCAATCGCACTCGTTCGGGAAGCCGGCGGGCTCGAACCGATTGACACGGGCCGAGCGGCGACCGTAGCGTTCCGGCGCAGCAAGGCTTCGCGAATTGAGTCAGCGTCAGAGACGGTCTTTGTCCGCCGGTAACCTGACTTTTAGACGACGCCTTCGAACAACCAGGAGGTAGCGCTGGCGGCGTTCTTGCCGTCGATCGGCGCAGACGTGTCAGTGCTCGCTTCGCAACAACCGGAACTTCAACTCACGCCCATCGCGACGGATCGGGTGAACGAAGTCCTGTGCTCGGTCGGACGGACCGAAGACGTTCGTTTCTCGCCCGACTCCCGCCGCCTCGCGATCGCCGCGTTCATTCGAAACCAGGTAGCCGTCCTCGACGTCGAAATATCCGCCGCTGGAACGAAACGAAGGATCGAGATCACGGGAGGCGTCGAGCTCTCGTCGGACGCGCTCAAAGAACCGCACGGCCTCGACTTCCTCGATCGCGACACGCTCATCGTCGCCAGCCGGATAGGCACCGTTACCACGTTCAGGCTGCCGGCCGGCTCGCCCGACATTCCCATGCGTCGCGTCGTTCCGCTCGCTTCCTGGCGGGGTCCAGAGGCGCGCGTCCTGCAGCTGCCGAGCTGCGTGAGAGTGGTTCCCGATCACGGCGCTCCTCGTGAGCTTTTGATTTGCAATCTGTGGGGTACCATCACGCGGCATCAATTCGATCCGGCGGCCGGCGGAGCGCTCCGCAAGAGCGACGTGGTGCTCCGGAAGTGGCTCGACACTCCGGACGGCGTCAACATCACCGGCGACCGCCGCTGGATCGCCTTCAGTAACCACGAATCTCACAGCGTGTTCACGTACGACTGCGTGCCTGAGATGAACGAAGATACGGAACCGGTGGGTATCTTGCGAGGCGTCAGGTACCCGCACGGCCTCTGCTTCAGCGCCGACGGCCGGCGGCTGTACGTGGCCGAAGCCGGAGCGCCGATGGTGCAGGTCTACGCGGCGGGCGACGATGGATGGCGAGGAGTACGGGATCCGATCGCTTCGTTCCGGATCGCGGACGACTCGGCGATTTTGAGCCAGCCGCACGATGCGGAAAACAGCGGCCCGAAGGGACTTGATATCGATGGCCGTTCGGGCGTCCTGGCCGTCACCTGCCAGTTCCAGCCGCTGGCGTTCTTCGATACCGATGCCCTGGAGCTGCCTGTAGCCAGCGCGACGGACTTCGAATCAGCCGTCGACGTCGGCAGCGAGCTGGAGCGGATGAAGGAAATGCACCTGCTCAGGAAGCGAGCGCGAGACGCCGAGGCGCGCGTGGACTACCTGACCCACAGCATGTCGTGGCGAATCACCGCTCCACTGCGCGCCCTTCACGGGATTCTGCGGCGCTCGTAGTTCTGAGCTTCAAGTTGTAAGTTCTGAGTTGGCACTCATCACTCAAAACTGAACACACAAAACTCACAACTCAAGACTTCGCCAACAGTTCCCCGCTTTACCGCGGAATGATCGGCAGCGTGATGTGCGACGCGTAGCGCTCGTCGTGATGGATTGTCTGCGTCGCCCGCCGTACCTCCGAGTCGAGACCGAATGCGTTCCCCGTGTTCTGATTGCGATCGAACCGCGGGAAGTTGCTGCTCGTGATGTCCACGCGGATACGGTGCCCCCGCTTGAACAGGTTGCTCGTGGCCCACAGATCGATCTTGTACTCGTACACTCTGCCGGGCTCGATGAGCGTCGGGTTGGTGAACGACTCTCGATAGCGCGCGCGGATGATACCGTCCTGAAGGTTGTACGCACGCCCGTCAGGATAGACATCGACGAGCTTCGCTGTGAAGTCGGTGTCGCGCGCGGTGGACGCCGCGAAGAGTGTGACCGTCAGCGGGCCGGTCACCTCCACGTCGCTCTCGAGCACCGGTGACGTAAACACCAGCACATCGTCTCGCATCTCGAGCGCACGCTGGTTGAACGGCCCTGGATCGATCGTCATGTTGCTTCCCCCCAGCGTCGGCACGGGACGTTCGGGATCGTAGACGAAAGTGTCGGAAGGCTGCGTAGCCGGACGTTCCGTGCTGAGCGTGCCGTCGCCGTCGAGGGTGTTCGCCTTGCCGCGGCTGTGAAAGTAGTAGTCGGTGAAGCGCGTGCGCGCGATCGGCCACTCGCGCTCGTCGCGCCACTTGTTCTCGCCCATCACGAACAGACGCACACGAGGCTCATCGAGAACGCCGTTCTTCTCGCCCTTGAGCCAGTAGTCGAGCCACTTGAGCTGAACGGCGTCCCCGTCGATGACCGCTTCGCTCCCGAAATCGATATCGCCGGTCTTCTGTTTGTTCCAACCGTGCGGCCAGGGGCCGATGAGGAGCTTCTGGCTCTTGCGCGCGGTCTCCGTCTTGGCTCCCTTGATCATGCCCGTGTAGCTCGCGAGCGTCCCCTTCAGGAAGATGTCGTACCAGCCGCCGATGTTGAAGACCGCGGCGCTGATGTTCGGGATCTGCGCTTCGTTGTCGATGACACGCCAGTAGGCGTCGTAGTTGGGATGTCGAATCCAATCCTGCCACGACGGGATGCTCCAACCCATATGACGATCCAACGTCAGGAGCGGCAGGTGACGGAGCTTCTCCTCCCAGCCCTGCGGCATCGTTTGCCCCGTCTTTCCGCCGACGCCGACCGCCCACGCCAGCCGCGACGACAGGGACAGGGCCCCGCCAACGTACGCGACGTCGTGGTAGTAGTTGAACGGCGTGACGGCCGGCACGATCGCCTTGAGGTGCGGATTGTCCATGCGCGCCGACAGCCACTGCGCCGCGGCCAGGTACGAGCTGCCGAGCATGCCGACGTTGCCGTTGGACCATGGCTGCGTGCCCGCCCACCACTGCATGTCGTCGCCGTCGTTGATCTCGTTGATGTACGGATACCAGGCGCCTTCCGAGTCGAACCGTCCCCGCACGTCCTGGGAGATCACGACATAGCCCTGGCTGGCGTACGACGAATACTTCGCTACCGTGGCGACGGCCGACGTCCCACCGTACGGCGTCCGGATGAGGATGACCGGGAAGCGGCCGTCCCGTGTCGGACGGTAGATATCGGTCGAGAGCCGCACACCGTCGCGCATCGGCACCATCACGTTCTGCTCGACCGTGACGTCGTACACGCCCTCCGACGCTGCGGCCGGGCGTGACTGGATGCTGGCGGATCCGAGGCTGGTGAATGCGGCGCAGAGACTCAGGATGAGGGCAGCAGCGCCCAGGGAACGTCGAAGTCGCATGAAACCTCTTTGCTGAACACCCGGCGGGACCGCAGGGCGCGCTGCATGCTACCACGACAGGAACAGGATGGCGAACGAAGTGCGAATGCTCGCGATTGTTTGGAGAATCCTCGCCTTTCCCCGCAAGGGCGAGAAACGGGCCTGCGAAAGATACCAGGATTTTACGGTCAGGAGCCCTGGAACTCTGTTACTCTGTAGGCATAGCAAGGAAGTACGCCGTCGTGCACAGGCGGGATTGCTTGGCGCCTCGGCGGACGCTCTGTACATTCGCTAAATGAAAGGGCCGCACGATGCAGGCCCTTCTTTTTTTCCTCTGCGTCCTTTGCGTTCCCGTTACCGCTGCTGCGGCAGCGCGTACGCCACGTACTCGCCGGCCGACGTCCCTCCTCCCACCGCGACGACGATGTACTGCCGGCCGGCTACCGCGTAGGTCATCGGCGAGCCCTGCTGCTGCGCCGGCATCAACACCGCTCCGACTTCCTTGCCTGTCTTCTTGTCAAACGCCCGCAACATCGCGCCGCGCTGACGGCCGGGAGGCGACGTCAGCTGCCCCTCCCCCACGACGACGAGCGTTTTCGTCACGAGGAGACCCATCGTTGTCGCCTGTCCGGTCTTCTCGGGTAGCGTGATGTTCAGTTTTTCGAGCGCAGTGCGGACCGCATCGGGGGTTTCGCCGAACGGCACTTTGAACGTCGTCGAGCCGTCGTTGAGATTGATGGCCGTCAGCACGCCGTACGGCGGCTTGGCAATCGGCAGACCGCCGAGACCCTGCACGAGACCCTCACGACCACCTCCGCCGGGACCGGGGATACCAGCACCGCCGGCAGGTGGCGCACCGCGGCCGCCCTGACCGGCGGGAGCCGCGCCGCGTCCCGCCCCAGCGGCCGGCGCCGCGGCTGGCGGGGGCGCAGGCGGCGGCGTGGCTCCTGGCGGCGGCTCTCCTTCCCAGAAGGGAATGCGGCCCTTGGACTGCACGTCCGGCGCGACGATCTTCAGGTACGCCTCGGTGATCGACGCGACAGACACGCCCGAGTTGTTGGCCTGGCCGTAGAAGGTCGCCGTTTCAGGATCGAAGCCGGCGCCGGCCCAATTGATCCCGCCGCCGGCATTGCCGACGTTGATCGAGCCCTGCGCCGAGGCGGGAACGAAAGGCGTCTGTTCCCATCGGTACTTTTTCAGGTTCTCGAGCGCCTGCTTGCGCAGCTCCGGCGTGAAATCGATCACGTCGTCCATCGAAAGGAACGCACGCGAATACGGCTCCGGTTTCGACGGGAACGGCTGCGTCGGCGCAGTCTTTTCTCCAGGCACATCGGTCTGCGGCACGGGTGTCTCCGGCATCGGCCAGATTGGCTGGCCCGTGATCCGGTCGAACACATACAGCCGGCCCTGCTTCGTCGGCTGGGCGATGAGCTTTCGCGGGCGCCCGTCGATCGTCGCGTCGATCAAGAGCGGAGACGCGGGAATATCCATGTCCCAGATGTCGTGGTGAACGAGCTGGAAGAACCACTTCCGCTGCCCGGTCTTCAGATCGAGCGCCACGAGACAGTCCGAGAAGAGGTTGTTGCCCGGCCTGTTCCCGCCGTAATAATCGATCGTCGGGCTCTCGACGGGCAGGTACGCCAGGCCTGCTTCCGGATCGACGACGATCTGGTTCCAGACGCCCACGTTCCCGGTCCATTCCCACGACCCCTCGCCCCACGTGTCGTTGCCGAACTCGCCGGGAGACGGAATCGTGTTGAACCGCCAGAGCTGCTTGCCGGTCTTTGCATCGAACGCGCGGACAAGGCCTTTCGCGTTCATGCTGTACTTGTAGCCCTGCCCGTCGAGGTGCGCGGAACCGACGATGATCGTGTCGTTCACGACGATCGGCGTCGCGTGCAGCCCAATCTCACCGCGGTCGAGCGGAATCTGCTTGTCCTTGCCGTAGACGACGCCGACCTTCAGATCGACGACACCGTTCTTGCCGAACGTGGAGATCACCTGGCCGGTTTTCGCGTTCAGTTCGACGAGCTGATAGCCGATCGTGACGTACACGATCCGGTCGTCGCCGCGTCCGTCGGTCCAGTACGCGACGCCGCGTCCGGAGAGCTGCCGAGGCGACGCCGCGGCGCGGAGCCCCTCGTCCATGCTGTGCATCCACTTCATTTCACCGGAGCGGGCATCGAGCGCGACGACGGCGCGCCTCGTGCCGCCAGTCGCGTACAACATGCCGCCGACCATGAGCGGCGTGCCTTCGATCTTCGTCTCGATGCGCGGACCGAGGTTGTCGGTCTTGAAGCGCCAGGCCACTTCGAGCTTGTTGAAGTTACTCGCGTCGATTTGATCCAGCGGCGAGTACCGGCTGCCGCGAAGATCGGCCGAATAGGTCGGCCACTCACCGTTCTTGGCGCTGGGCGCGGCGTTACCCGTCCGCGCCGCCTGCCCCAGAATCCGCGGGGCGACTCCGGGAATGGCGACAAGCGCCACGGCGACAGCCGCCACGACTGGTAAGACCCTCTCGAGTGTTCGCGGCATGCTCGCTCCTTGATGCGACATCATGAATGCCATGCTCCGCACGGTGAATGAAACGCGGTCAGAGTTGGGCGCGCGAAAGTCTAGCGGCATGCGCGAGGGGGTTGCAAAGGTAATGCGCCCTTCGCGACAACTTGCGACATTTGCTCGCCGCGAGCGGACACGGGCCCCGGCGGGCGCGTGCGCTTTCGTGATCGCCGTGTTCAGCGTCGGGACACCACCGACCACGCATCGCACGCAAACGTGCGCAAATCGCGCGGAACGGCGCTTGCTCTTTCCTGATGAACACGCACCGTGTCTGTCACACTCAACGAGCTCGTTCCGTTTCTCACCACGAAACTGAACGAACTGATGTTCGACCTTTACCTCACCCGCGAGCTGCTGCTCGACATCGAGCAGTCCGCGGAGACGACCGGCGGGTGGCCGCGGGATCGCGTCATCGAAGCGCTCGCGGCGCTGCGTCAGCAGGAAAAAACGCTCACCGAGATACAGGCGCGCCTGAACGCCGTTCAGCGGCGCTAGATTTTCTATTTTCGATCTGGTAATTGTCGATTCATGTTCCGCGTGATTCTCGCGGTGGTCATCATCTTCGCGCTGCTGATGGTGGGCCGGCTGATTCGAGGCGTTCCCCGAAAAACTCGTCGACGATAACCTCGCCTCTCCCCGTCCACGTCCTCTGCCACCTCTGCGTCCTCTGCGTTCCCGTTTTCACTCGCCATCCACGCGGGTCCTGGCACACAATGCGGCAGGCAATGCGACCGTTCACATCTTGCCGCGAGGAACGCTCATGAACCGCGCTATCTGCTTCTCACTGGCGGCGGCCGCCGCCATGATTGCCTGCACGCCCGCGCCTCCCGAACAGCAGACCATCAACGACGCCGCGACCGCGCTCGGCGGACGCGATCGGGTGCTGGCAGTGAAGACGCTCGTCCTCGAGGGAACCGGCACGAACGGCAACCTCGGTCAGGACATGACGCCCGAGGCGACGGGCGAGAATTTTCAGCTCTCTGATTACCGGCGCGCCGTCGACGTGGCCGGCAAGCGCTTCCGCATCGAGCAGACGCGCACGCCCAACTTCGCCTACTTCCAGGGACAGCAACCGCAGAAGCAGGTGCTCGGCCTTGACGGGCAGGTCGGCTACAACGTCGCGCCCAACGGCACCGCGACGCGGGTCGCCGACAGCGCGGCACGCGACCGGCGCTTCGACCTGTATCACCATCCGCTGACGATCGTCCGCGCCGCACTGGATCCCGCAGCCAAGCTGGCCAACCCGCGTACCACCGGCAACGAAAGCGCCGTGGACATCACGACAGCCGACGGCCTCAACTTCACGCTCGCCATCGACGCGCAAACGAAGCTGCCCACGCGCGTGGTCTCGATGGCCGACAACCTGAATCTCGGCGACGTCGCGATGGAGACGAGTTTTGCCGACTACCAGGAGGCGGGCGGACTCAAGCTTCCCGCCCGTCTCACGACGAAAACCGACCGCGTCACCACGGTCGATATTCGCGTGTCGAAGCAGAGCGTCGACGCCGACGCGGGCGATCTTGCCGCGCCGGCCGCCGCGTCATCGGCCGCGCCGATCACCGGACTGCCGCCGGCGAACGTCGTCGCCACCGAGCTGGCGAAAGGCGTGTGGATGCTTGCGGGTCAGTCGCACCACAGCGTTCTCGTGGAGTTCCGCGACCACCTGACCCTCATCGAAGCGCCCCAGAACGACGTGCGGGCCCTGGCGGTTATCGCAAAGGCCCGCGAGCTCCGTCCCGACAAGCCGTTGACGACGCTCGTCAACAGCCATCATCACTTCGACCACTCGGGTGGCGTCCGCGCGGCAATCTCGGAAGGGTTGACGCTCGTCACGCACGCGAAGAACAAGGCGTTCTACGAGGAAGCCGCCTCGAGGGCGCACACGATCGTGCCCGACGCGCTGGCCAAGAACCCGAAACCGTTGAAGATCGAGACAGTCGATCAGGAACTGGCGCTGAAGGACGACACGATGACCGTCATGCTCTACCCGATCGAGGGCAGCCCGCATGCCGACACGCTCCTGATGGCGTACCTCCCGCGCGAACGGCTGCTCGTCGAAGCCGACGTCTACAACCCCGGGTCGGCGGTCTATCCGTACGCGTCGAACTTCATCGAGAACGTCAAGAAGCGTAACTTGAAGGTCGATCGTGTCGCGCCGCTCCACGGCACCGTTACGCCCTTCGCCGACGTGCTGAAGACGCAGGTCGCAGCGACGAACTAAGCGTTACGGCGACGGGCGGAGCGTTCCCGTTCGCCGCGAAGCAACGACGCGGCGCAGATCGTCCTCGATTTGCTGATCGCCGGGCGCGAGCCGGAGCGCGCGCTCGAACGTCGCGATCGCTTCGTCGAGCTTCCCCTGCAGCGCAAGCGCGCGGCCGAGCACGTCGAAGGTCGCGGCGGCCTGCGGACCGATGGCGATGGCCTGGCGCGCCTCGGCCTCGGCGCCGACGGGGTCGTTCGCATCCACCAGAACAGCCGCGAGCATGTGGCGCACGTCTGCGCGGCTGCCATCGATCGAGATCGCCCGACGAAGTGCCGCTGCCGCATCGTCAAACCTGCCGGCACGAGCGAGCATCGTGCCCTGATTGTTCAGCGCGTCCACCAGCAGCTGGCGCGTCTCTCCGTCGCCCGGCACCATCGTGAGCGCCAGCGACAGTTGTTCGACGGCTTCGGGCCATCGGCCCTGAACGGCGTAGGCGCGGCCGGCGAGACGGCGGGCCCATGGCGCTTCTTCGCGCTTGGGATGCGCTTCGGCGAGGCTCATGAACTCGTGAATGGCCTCGTCGAAATGACCGGTGTTGAAGAGCGCGGCACCCAGGTTGTAGCGCGCCCGGACATCAGCCGGCGCCCCGAGGCGTAGTTCGGCAATCGCCTCCTCGTCACGGTGGAGCGCCATCAGCTCTCCGCCCACCATCCCGTGCGCGACCGCGGTCGGCCAGCGCCGTAAAGTCGATTCGGCCAGCACGAGCGGGTCCGAATACTCCCTGTTGCGCACAGCCGTCGTCGCCCCGAGCCCGATGACAAGGCCGCCGAGAATCGCGACGGCGGCGATTCGCGGCAACCGAAGGACCTTGACCGCTGTGTGTCCGGCAAGCACCGCGAGCGAGACCAGCGCGATGAGCGGCACGTACATCCGGCGCTCCGCGCCGACCTGGGTGGCGATTGGAATGATGCTCGAGGCCGGCGCGAGCGTTATGAAGGTCCACGCGCCCAGAAATCCGACCGGAGGCCACCGCACGAGTGCGATAACGCTCATGGTCAGGAGCATCGCGATCAAAATTGCTTGCGGCACGACGTCGACGAGCGCAACGGGAACGACGGGACCGTAATTGACGACGAGATCCGAGGGCCACAACGCGAGGCGGAAATAGCGCGCGACCATTCGCGTCTGGCTGAGGAGGTACTGCACGGGCGAGACCGCCGAGAAGCCGACGGTCGAGGATCGCGGCCCCGGCAGCATCAAGTAGCCGAGCACGAGCCACGATCCGGCAAGTCCCGCGTACAACCGCCAACGGAAAGTGAGCGCGCTCGCGAGCGACGGAAAGAGGAACACGCGGTCGTAGAGCGCCAGGAGCACAGGCGTGACGGCCATCGACTCCTTGCAGCCCATCCCGAGGCAACAGGCGAGAACGGCCGCCGCGTCCCAACGTCCAGCGTTGGCCGATGCCGCGCTTCGGATCGACGCATAAAGCGTCAACAACATGAAGAGCGCCATCAGCGATTCGGTACGCTCGGTCAAGTAGTCAACGGCCTCGGTGTTGAGCGGATGCACGACCCAGATGAGCGCTGTCGCGAATGCGAGGTTGGCCGCATCGGCCGCGATGTTGGGTCTGGACACGAGCGTCCGGCGCCCGATGCCGAAGATCAGGAGCGCGCACAGGAGATGGATTGCGAGGTTGGTGCGGTGGAAGGGCGTCACCGTAAGGCCGCCGATTGCGTAGTCGATCGCGAAGCTCAGAGCGACGACGGGGCGGCCGGCGATCGGCGTATCGCGCTGCTGGAGCACCCCGCCGAAGGCCGATAACTCGCGGATGGCGGAGTTGTCGATGATCGAATTCTGATCGTCGAGGATGAACGGTCCGTTGAGGCTGTTGGCGTAAACGACGACCGCCGCAAGCACGATGACCGCGGGCCTCCAGGGGCGAAGTCTTCTAGGTGCACGGAGTTCTCTAGGTTCTCTAGGTTCTCTAGGTTCTAGGGGTTCTCGGGGTTCAGACCGCTGAGAAGCTCGCGAACCCTGAGAACCTTGAGAACCCCGCGAACCTTGTGAACCCTGTGAACCCCGCGAACCTCGTGAACCCACTCTTCTAGATCTTCACGACGAACCGGCCCTGCGCGCCGCCGGCCAGCAGCGTCGCGAACGCGTCCTGGAGGCCGTCCATCGAAATCTCGTGCGTCATCGTTCGGAGCTGAGCCGGCTTCATGTCGGCGGCGAGGCGTTGCCAGACTTCGCGGCGCAGCTCGATCGGACACATCGCCGAATCGATGCCGAGCAGCTTGACGCCGCGCAGGATGAACGGAAGCACAGTCGTGTGGAGATCGGTCCCACCGGTCAGCCCCGAGCTCGCGATGCACGCGCGGTAGTTCATGGTCCGCGTGAGCCACGCGAGCGTCTCGCCGCCGACCGCGTCGACGGCTCCAGCCCACATCGCCTTCTCGAGCGGCCGCTTCCCCATCTCGAGCCCGCTCCGGAGGAGGACGTCGCTCGCGCCGAGCTGACGCAGCCAGTCGCTCGCCTCGGCTTTCCCTGTCAATGCCGTCACCTTGTAGCCGCGCGCGGCCAGACATTGAATCGCGACGCTGCCGACGCCGCCGGTGGATCCGCTCACGATGACCGCGCCGCTCGCCGGTTGAAGCCCGTTGCGCTCCATCTCGACGATCGAGAGCGCGGCGGTGAAGCCGGCCGTGCCGATCGCCATCACGTCGAAGGGTGTGAGGCCCGCGGGAATCGCCACCACCCAGTCGGCCGGAACCCTGACGTACTCCGCGTACCCGCCGTCGACGCCCACGCCCAGGTCGTATCCCGTCACCAGGACGGGAGTGCCTGGCCGCCACGCGGGATCTACGCTCGATTCGACGACGCCCGAGACGTCGATGCCGCCGACGAGCGGGAAGCGCCGCATGATCTTGCCTTTCCCGGTAGCGGCGAGCGCGTCCTTGTAGTTGACGCTCGAATACGCCGCACGAATCACCACCGTTCCCGGCGACAGATCGTCGAGCGAGAGCGAGGTGCGGCGTGCGGTGACGACGTCGTTTTCCGAGAAGACACGGAAGGCGTTGAACGTAGGCATAGAGTCCGCGCGTGAGATTGTAAGCGAATGCGGCGAGCCGCCGCGCCTGGCGTGAGGTGAGGGCGCTAGAGGCCGATTCGCTTAAGCGCCGCGGAGAAAGCGGGCCGCCGCTGACGGATGCTGCAGAGCACGATCAGCGCCGCGAGGGTGATCGCAATCGTGAGGAGCGCCGCATATTCGAGGTCGACGAGCGCCGGCCAGAGGAGCAGCTGCGACTGCAAGAGGATCCGATAGCCCACGAACACGAGCAGGCCGTTCTGACCGAGCATCATCAGGCGCGCCCGCAGCCACTCCGGCACGGGCATCACAATCAGCAGCACGCCCGCGCCGAGGAACGAGCCGAATTTCGCGAGATACAGCGCAAAGCTCGGAAGCGAGACGACGTAGCTGGCCAGCAGTGCTCCAACGCCGACCACCGACAGCCAGGTCGCTGTGCGCAGCGGGTGGAGATGCCGCGTGGCCATTCCGAAAGCCAGCGTCCAGGCACCCAGCACCGCGACGAGCACCACGCGCCCCAGCGAGAGGTGCAGAGCGCTCGAGATCGCGCTCTCGTTGAGGGCCTGAATGAATCGATTGCCGGGGTCGGCGACGAGAAGGCCGGCGAAGGTCACGACCGCCAGTATCGCGCCCGGCGGCACGCGCCGCGCGCACTGGAACATGGCGGGGACGGCGAGCAGAAGCAGAACGATCGGCAGAAGCGTCGACGAGATGGTCCACTCACGTTGGAGGGTCAGCGCCGCCACGAGCGAGTGAGCGGTGAACGTCAGCTGCACGATGTCGCGAGCGACCAAGGCCAGCACGTTGGTCAGGTACGCGATCGCCGCAATCTGAAAGGCACGCGTCCAGAACCTGCGGATGAATCCCGCGAAGCCCGCGTCGAGAGCCGCTGACGCGCTGAGGGCGAGCGTCATGCCGCTCAGCAGCACGAAGCGATCGCTCAACCAGATGTCCGGGGGTGGAATGAGGTAGGCGAGCATCGATTCGCTGCGCATACCTGTCAGCTGCAGGCTGTGAACGACGACCATCCAGAACAGGAACAGCCCGCGGCTGATGTCGATCAGCTCCACGCGCGGCTTGGCGAAAACGATCTCGGGAGCCGCGTTGACGGGCGGCGCCAGGTGCAGCATTTTCGGCGTCACGTGCGTCCGGGCCGCGGGCGGTGTCACGCGTTCGTTCGGCACGCACGGTGACGGCGCGGTCGGCGAGTGAAAGTCCCGGCCGCCGACGAGCGCGATGTGCGGATGCTGCACGCGTCCTCTTTGAGCAGCCGCTATGCCACGCGCCGGGCGAACGTAACCCCGGCAAAAACCGGCGAGTTTTCACGGAAACCTGGCGGAGAACACGGAATCGTGAGCGACTTTAGGCACTCGGCCGAGGCACCTTTTGTCTCCGGCGGGCGCTCTTTTCGCTCCGATGTCAGACAGACCTTCGCGCCGGCGCGGCGGGCGCCATGCACATCGCTGCGCGCCGCAAGGCCGCGCCTACAGAGGCGCAAACCGCCGGCCGAAATTCGATCTGTCGGCACGAGTTGGAGCCAGGAGCTCAATTGATTCCTACCGTTCTTCGCCAGACGTCGACGCTCGCGGCGGTGGGCGCGCTGACGCTCGGAGTCGGCGCCCTCTGTCTCTTCGCTGGTCACTCCCTGGTGATCGCGGCATCGGTCGCCGTTGCCACAGCCGTCGTCAGCCTCTGTATCCTGTTAGGAGGCCGTTGACCATGCGCCGGCCGCGCGCCATTCGATGCGAAGCGTCGCCGACTTCGTCAAGGAATTCCTGATACCGGGGTCGTCCTGGTTTCTGCTCATCGGGGTCACGATTGCGGTCGGCCTCCTGAAAGGCCCCGCATCGCTCCGCCGATGGGGACTCCGTCTGCTCGTCGTCCTCTCCGCCCTGTACTGGGCGCTGAGTTTGCCGGTCGTGGCGGAACGCCTGGCGTCCGCGTCGAGCGCGCTGACCGGGCAGGACACGGCCGCCGACCCCGACGTCACCGCGGCTGTCGTTCTGAGCAACGGCATCGATCGATATAAGGCTGGAGCTCTCGAGATTGGCACGCTCGTGGACGAGAGCGCCTACACGGTGCTCGAGGCGCTCCGCTTCTACCGTCGCGGCGGTTCACCGCTCCTCGTTGTTTCCGGGGGCAACACCCAACCAGGCCGGACCAACCTCACTGAGGCCGCAATCCTGGCCGTCGCGCTCGAAGCGGAAGGGATTCCCCACGACCGGATTCTTCTGGAGTCGCGCTCGACAACGACTGAAGAGCAGGCGGTGAACGTGGCACCGCTGCTGCGCGAACGCGGAATCACGGCCGTCGCGCTCATCACCTCGTCCTCCCACATGCCGCGGGCGCTGTCGGTATTCCGCGCGCAGGGCCTCGACGCGCGCCCCCGACCTTCGGCCTACGGATCCCCCGACACCTTCGACGCGCAGTCGCGCTGGCGGCCCTCAGGGGAGGCCCGGTCGCTCAGCCAGCGGTCGATTTACGACGCGATCGGGTGGCTCTACTACCGCGCCCGGGGCTGGGGCCGGTCGCGCGCGTCCTGACCTATCGGTTCTTCCCGAGACCCACTTAGTGCAATTTCGTGCGCTGTAGTCCGAGACAATCTGGACAAGATCCGCCCCACGGCCGTAAACGAATCAACACGTTCGTCCATGGCACCGGCAGGTCAACGCCCTGGCCGGGGCGCGGTTTCACTACGGTCGATTTGGCGCGAAGGAGTTCCTGAATGGCGATTCGGAATCTCGCCACCCATCCCGCGCACTACGTGACGGTTGCGGAGTTGGCGGAATACTGGGCGGTCAGCCGCCAGCAGATTTACATGCGCATCGAGTCGGGAGCGCTGAACGCGATTCGGCTCGGGTCGCGGCTCTACCGGGTGCGCACACAGGCGGCACTCGAGTTCGAACGTCGCGCCAGCGTCGCCGGATACGGCGCGAGCGACGACGACGGTCAGGGACCTGCCGAAGCGCCGGTTACGGCTCCTCAGGCCGAGAAGCTGCCGAAGAAGATCGGCCTTCAGCGCGTGCGTCGCGCCGTCGCCACCGAATCCTGATCGAATCGCCGCCGGGCGGAGGGTCGCCGCGATCCGCCGCCTCGGCGCGAAACGTCCTCGTTTCGAGGACCTTCCCTCCTACCAGAACTCGTCCGTTGGCCCGCGACGTTCGTCGAGCAGCCGATCGGCCCGGGCGCGCATTCTTCTTGCGTAACGGTCGCCGGGGGCGTAGCGTACGCACCGCTTGTTCCTTCAGCCGGAGGCGGGAGGGCACACGTGACCGTCGCCGACCTCATCGGCTCGCGCGCCGAGATATTCGCCATCCGCGCCGATTCCACCGTCTACGACGCAGCGCGCTACCTTCGTGATCACCGCGTCCGTGCCGTCGGCGTGCTCGACGCCGAAGGCGGCCTGGTCGGCGTAATCTCACAGAGCGACATCTCAGACAAGGTGGCGTCGGAGAACAAGTGTCCGGCGTGGATGCACGTCAGCGAGATCATGTCCACCGATCTCGTGACGGTGACGTCGGACAAATCGCTGCACGATTGTCTTCGCCTGATGGAGCTCCACGGCATCTACCATCTGGTCGTCGTGGATACGGCGGGCGCGCATCAGGGGATGCTGTCGGTCTCCGACCTTCTCGCCGTGATTGCCAAAGACGAGAAGGCGCGGGCCGACATGCTCGAGGCGTTCGTCTTCGAACGGAAATAGATCAACGCCGAGGACGCGGAGGACGCAGAGGAACGACGTTATCGCTTCAGCGGATACGCGCGGAAGAATCGCGCGATGAGCGTCGGCGTATCGGCTGGATAGACGTGGCCTCCGGCGTGAACCCAGAACATCACCGGCGTATCGGTGTCACGCCCGTAAATTTCGCAGCCGCCCCCGCAGGAGTTCCTCTTGCCGGTGAGACCGTTGATCTGCTTCGCGCGATCGACGGCCTTCTGCTGGCCATCGATGTCCACGAGCGGGTCCTCGACGCCGGCGATGTGAAAGATCGGCTTCGCCACGGTCGGCGTGACTGCCGGGCGCATGCGGGTCGCCACGGGCGCGAACGCCGCGAACACCTGCGGCCGTTCCGCCCACAGCAGATAAGTGAATCCCGCACCGTTTGAAAAGCCGGTCGCGTAGATGCGATCGGTGTCAACGTCGTACTGCTCCTTGAGCGCCGCCAGGGCGACGTCGACGAGCTTGAGATCGCGGTCGCCGTCCTGACCGCGTTCGACCTGCCAGCCGCTCCCCCTGTCGCGCGAGCTCGGCAACCCCTGCGGGTACACGACGAGCGCCTCGCGCCATGCGCGCTGGAATTCCGTGTATTGAAAATTCTCGATGTTGTCGCCGTGTCCGTGGAAGGAGAAAACCACCGGAACCTTGCCGCTCGGCGTCTTGGCCGTCGGCGCGACGACGAACGCCCGACGCGCCTGGCCAGCGACGTTCCAAATCGTCGCCGCAGGACGCTCGGCCAGATGCGCGCGTGCGCCGAGCGCCATCAACCCAATGGCGACGAGAGCGAGCCGACGCAGATCGAGTGTTCTATCGATCACAGCCCACCCGCATTCTATCGCGGGACTGGTGACTATGACTGGCGACTGGGACTGGTGACTGAGACTGGTGACTGGGACTGGCGACTGGGACTGGTGACTGAGACTGGTGACTGGGACTGGCGACTGACGACTGGAGACTGGTGACTATTCGTCCTTTACCTGCAACGTCCTGACGAGCTGGTGCAGAAAAAGTCCCGTATCGGTGACGATCCCGACCGTCTGCGACGACCCCCGATCGGCGAGCTTGGTGACGACCGCCGGGTTGATGTCGACACAGACGACGCGCACGGACGAGGGCAGCATGTTGCCGACGCCGATCCCGTGCAGCATGCTCGCCAGCATCAACACCAGCGACGCGTCCTTGAGCGCCGCGGCATAGCGGTCCTGCGCTTCGACAAGATCCATCAGCGTTTCCGGCAGCGGGCCGTCGTCGCGGATGCTGCCGGCGAGCAGGCAGTCGACGCCGTGCTTGAAGCACTCGAACATCACGCCGGAGGTGATTGTTCCCTGCTCGATGGCCTGCCGGATCCCGCCGGCGCGGCGCACGGCGTTGATCGCGCGCATGTGGTGATGATGCCCCCCTTCGACGGCGAGCCCCGTCTCGAGGTTCACGCCGAGCGAGGTCCCGAACATCGCGAACTCGAGGTCGTGAACCGCGAGTGCGTTGCCGGAGAGAAGCGTCTGCACGTAGCCGGCGCGAATGAGGCGTGCGAGATACGGCGCGCCGCCCGTGTGCACGATCACCGGTCCGGCGACGATCGCAATTCGGCCGCCGGCCGCTTTGACGCTGCGCATCATTTCGGCCACGCGGCCGACCGCCGCTTCGACGCGCCGCTCCGACGACACTTCGTTCGTCATGAACGCAAAGCCGTGGCGTTCGCGATCCTGGAACGTCGGGATGACGCGGATGCCGCCGATGCCGCAGACCACCGGGTCGCCGCGCCGCACGTCGCGCAGCTTGCGGCACGACGCCCTCCCGTCGCTGACGATGACGACCGCGTCCATGCGTTGGTTGTCGACGGTCAGCCATGTGCCGCCTGAGCGGATGTGCGTTTCGTGGTTGGTCGTGGAGTAGAAATCGACCGGCGCGCAGCCGTCGAGATCCGCCGGACGGATGAGCGCGTCCTGTCCGCTGACGATCAGACAGCCGAGGGGAACGAGGTTCTCGATGAGATCGCGCAGCGCGTCCTCGCTGGCGGCGGTGACGCGCATCGACAGGAGCGACGGCTCCGCGTTGGTCCGGCCGATCGAGAAGCGCAGCACCTCGAAGCTGCCGCCATGGCGGATGACGGTGTCGAAAATGCCGTTCAGGATGCCCGAGTCGATGAGGTGACCGGACGCTTCGATGACTTCGGATGGCACACGTTCCCCCGCGGCGCTCTCAAGATGCGACGTACTCGGCCATCACGACCGTCACGTCGTCGTTCTGCAGCGCTTCGCCGCAGAACGCGCGCACGTCGCCGAGGAGGCCATCCACGATCGCCTGCGGACCCTGGCCGCGCAAGCGCTCGAGCGCGGCAAGCAGGCGCTCGTCCCCGAACTCCTCGCCTGCGACGTTCAGTGCCTCGGTGACCCCATCGCTGAACGCGACAATCGTGTCGCCCGGAGCGAGCTGCAGCGTTTCCTCGTCGAAATCGGCGTGCTCGAAGAGACCCAGGACGACGCCGCCCTTTTCGAGGCGGCGCATGCCTCCGGCCGAGACGAGGACCGGCGCGTTGTGTCCGGCGTTCGTATAGGTGAACAGGCCGTCGCCCCGCAGGATGCCATAGAAGGTCGTCAGGAACCGGCCCTGAATCGCGCGGCGGTAGAGACCGAGATTGAGCCGCGTGATGAGCGAAGCGGTGCCGGTGTGGTAGTTGGCCTCGGTGCTGAACATGCCGAGCGCCGCGGCGGCCAGGAGCGCCGCCGGAGAGCCCTTCCCTGCCACGTCACCGACGATGAAGCCGAAGCCGCCGCCGGATAGATCGACGTAGTCGTAGAAATCGCCGCCGACGCTCCGGCAGGGCACCGACGCGGCGACGGTCCTGAAGAACGATCCCTGGTGACTCGCCTCCGGCAGAAGCGCCTGCTGGATGGCCGCCGCCACCTTCATCTCCTGCTCGAACTTCGCCTTCTCCATCGCTTCGCGATAGAGCCTGGCGTTCTCGATGGCGAGCGCCGCTTCGGCGCTGAGCGTCTCGAGCGCGGTTCGCGACGATGCCGACTTGAGGGCGCCGCGCTCGCGGCTGTCGAGATACAAGACGCCGACGGTCTGGTCGCCGATGCGCTGTTCGGCCCGCTCCACATAGCGCACGAGCCGCAGCGGCGTGCAGAGCACGTGGCGGATGCCGAGCGCGACCGTTCCCATGTGGAGCTGCGCCAGATCGCCGTCGAGCAGATCCTCGACGATCTTCTGCTCTCCCGTCGCGAAGACCTGCTCCGGAATCTTTCGGCTCGTTTCGAAGCTGCGCCCCGGCAGGGTGACCTTGCCGCGCGCGCGCGCAAGCTTGAACTCGAGCTGTCCCTCACGATTGGCGAGCATGATGAAGCCGCGCTCGGCGCCGGTGACGTCGATGGCGGAATCGAGCACGAGGGCGAGCACTTCGTCGAGCACGCGCCCCGAGCCGAGCGCCCTCAACCCTTCCAGGAGCGCCGCAATCTGCCGCAGCTCGATGGCCGCCGACGCCGCGCTCCGCTCGACCGACGGCGCTTCGTCGCCGATGGCGAAGATGACGTGGGTCTCGCCCGACTGCCCGAACCTGATCTCGTCGCCCGCGTTCAGAACCCGCTCCTCGATCTTCTCGCCGTTCACGAAGGTGCCGAAGCGCGACTGCTTGTCGCGCAGCGTGCACACGCCCTTCTCGAGCGTGATCTCGGCGTGCACGCGCGAGATGTCGGCGCCGGGCAGACGCAAATCGGTCTCAGTTCTCCGGCCAATCGTGAAGACCGGCTTGTCGATCTCCACGATGCGGCGCCCCATGGCGTCGGTCACGACAAGGCGCGGAGCGGTGGCGGTCACAGCAGCATTATATGCGGAGGAAAAATCACGTTCCGTTCGCGCCGCCGCTTCCAATCCGCGCCGCCAAGCGAACGGACTGGTTCGGCCGGAGCGCGCGACGGTCGCGAACGCGAATAACTGTTGCCTGGAAACCTTAGTGCGACGAGGGAGTGATTCGCGCGCCGAGCACGAGGCGAATCACCTCGCTGTAGCTCGCGACACCGCTATCGACCCGGTTCGCTTTGAGATAGCGATCGTAGGCGCGCCAGCCGATCGCCGAGACCGATGGACTGATCGAACGCTCGAGCCTCGCGGCGATTGCGGTCAAGTCGGCGCGGGGACCTGGCTCGAGCCGCTCGTACACCGCAGGGCGATCGCGCGGCGCGATGGCTCTCGACACTTGGGAGAAGAGGAAGAGCCACGCGCTGTACTGATCGGCCACGTCCGATCGGATGCAGGTGAGCCAGCCGACGAAGTTCGCCTCTCCCTCGTCGGCGAACGCGGCGAGATGGCTCCACTCGTGCGCGGTGACGAAGGGACGTTCCACGGGAAGGAGATCGCTCGACATCAGCGTCTCGAGAAAGTACGGATCGGTCATCCCGTCAACGCCGGCGCGGCGGAAATACAGATCGAGGAGCGTCCGCTTGGAGCGGCCTGGCTCCGCGAGACGATGGCTGCCCAGGTCGCGTTGAACGGTCGCGAACGCCGCACGCAGAGCCCCTATGTCATCCCGATGGTTTTCGTCGAGCACCCGCGCTTCCGGGTAGAGGACGTTCAGGCGGTCGGCCGACTGGAACGCGAGCGTGCGCACTTTTTCGGTCGAGATCGCGGTCTCGTCGAACGGCACGCGACTAGCGAGCGGGACGCGGCGGTAATTGAGGCCCCACAGCAGGAGAAACGCCAGATACAGGACCGCGCCCCACACCGCGGTTCTCCCGACCACCCCCGCGACGAGTCGGCCACGCTGGCCGCGCCGGTGGCGCGACACGTCCGAACCGAGGCGCACCAGCCACAGAATCACCACCGAGATGATGAGGAGATCGAGGAGGGCGAACGGCACGAGGTTCGACGCCGACGTCAGCACCGGCTGGAACCAGGAATACAGCCGTTGGGAGTACAGATTTTCCACGAGCTCGCGCGGGATCGGCGCGAGCGACATCGCCACCGCGAGAACGACGAGGAGAGTGCCCCAAACGCGACCTACGGGACGGAATCCCGAGGAAGAAGCGCGACGCGTGTGCGCCATTACGCCAGCGTCAAGTGATTGATTTCACACGACATATTTCAGGCTACGGGCCTACGGCCGAGCGGCCGATACCAATGGAGGGCGGATCTCGGCTGTCGCTCGTTTCGCACCCGGGATCCCCCAAGAGAGTCCACACAGCTTCACAGATTGTCACTCATCGAAGTCGTTAATGCCGGTCGGGCCGAGGCCGATTAAGAGAGTGGGAGGCACCCGTTGACCGCTAAACATGTACTGACCATTGCTCTGGCGCTCGCCGCGCTGTCGCGGCCGATCGTCGGCGCGCAGGACCATGCCGTGGCAGCTGGCGCAGTTCCGGGTCCCCTCCCGTCTCGTTCCCCCCTCGGGGTTATCGAGGGGACCGTGCGCAGTGTCGCCACGACCTCCGGGCTCAAGACGATTCGCCTGCGCGACGTGCGATTCGGCCGGATCGTCGCCACGCAGGTGACCAAGAACGGCAAGTTCGCGTTCAGCAACGCCGAACCGGGCAGCTACGTGCTCGAAATGCTCGGCGATGACCAATCGGTCATCGCTGTTTCGCCGCTCGTGTACGTCAACGGCGGCGACAAGCTCTCCGTCGACATCGTCCCAGGCTCTGGTCTTGGCGGCTGGGCGATGGTCGAATCGCCGGTCCGCCCGACGGCACCCAAGGTCCTGGCGGCCGGGGCGGCCGAGGGCGTTCTCAGTACATCGGCCACGGGACAGGCCGCGAGCCCGGTGAAACCAGACTGATGGCTCCAGGCGCACCTCTGACCGCAGTTCCGAAGGCGGGTTCACCGCCAGCTCACGGATCGCCAGGCGCGGCCGGCTCGCCGCCCGGGCAGCGCGACAGCGACACCCACATTCTGGATCGCCTGGCGGTGCTCTATCGATACCGCCATGTCGTCGTCGGGGTCTTCATCCTGACCGTGCTCGGCGTGGTCATCCGCGGCTACGCCAAGACGCCGGTGTATCTCGCGCAGGCGCGCATCCTCATCGAGGACGAGCGCACGACGGCGCTTCCCGGTCTGACCAGCCCGGAAAACACCTTTTTCGAAGACCCTGAGCCGTACTACCAGACGCAGTACAAGATTCTGAAGGGCCGCGAGCTGACGCGCCGCGTCGTCAGGAAGCTCAACCTCGGCGAAATCCCCGAATTCAACGGCACCGCGCAGCCGCCGTCGCTCACGCGTGCGCTCATGGGCGCCGTCAACCGCGTGATCGGCCGGAACGTGGAAACGACCCAGGCGGCCGCACCGGCCACGCCTCCCGAGGAGTCATCGCTCATCGGCGCCTTCATCGGGCATGTCGACGTGCAGCCGGTGCGGGGCAGCCGGTTGGTCGACGTTTCGTTCCAGGCGATCGATCGCGAGTTCTCCGCTCGCGCCGTGAACACGCTCGTCGAGGAGTACGTCGACCAGAACCTCCAGATGAAGCTCGAGAGCTCGCAGAACATGCTCGAGTGGCTCTCGAAGGAACTCGAGGGCCAGCAGAAGAAGGTGGAGGACAGCGAGCGGGCGCTGGCGGAGTACCGCGACAAACAGAACGCCCTGTCGCTCGACGAGAAGCAGAACATCGTGCTCGCACGGCTCAATCAGCTGAACGACGCCGTGATGAAGGCAAAGACGGTCAGGGTCCAGAAAGAGGCCCTGTACAACCAGATCAAGTCGATGGCTCCGGGCTCTGCGGCTGATTCCGTGCCCGTCATCGCCCAGAACACGCAGATCATGGCGCTCAAGAACCGTCTGAGCGATCTCCAGCGCGATCGCGCGAGGCTTTCGGAACGCTACGGTCCACGGCACCCTGAAATCGTCAAGGCCAACGCCGCGGTCGAGGACACCCAGCACCAGATCGAGGTCGAAACCGCGAAGGCGCTGCAGGCGGTCCGCAACGAATACGAAACGGCCATGCTCGAAGAGCAGACGCTCTCTCGCGGTCTCGAAGGCGCCAAGGGAGACGCCGTCGACCTGAACCGGAAGAGCATCAGTTACGGCGTCATGGAACGCGAGGCGCACAGCAACCGGCAGATCTACGAGTCTCTGCTGCAGCGCGAAAAGGAGATGCGCGTTTCGAGTAACAGCCGCTCGAACAACGTGCGCGTGGTCGATCGCGCAGAGGTGCCGACTTCGCCGCGCTCGGGCGACGGCCGCCGGACGTGGCTCATCGCAATCGCCATGGGTCTGGTGATCTCGGTCGCCTCGGCGATGACGCTCGACTATTTGAACGACACGATCAAGACACCTGAAGACGTCACGCAGCGACTCAAGCTTCCATTCCTCGGGCTGATCCCGAGCGTGCGCGGCCGGTCCCAGCCGCTTCTTGCCTCGGCGCATGCGCCGCACGATTTCGGAGAGGCGCTGCGCGCGGTTCGCACATCGCTCATGATGACGTTTCCCGACGAGGGCACGAAGCTCATCGTCGTGACGAGCGCACAGCCGCTCGAGGGAAAGACGACGACGGCGTGCAACATGGCGCTGGCGCTCGCGTGCAGTGGAGCACGTGTGCTCATCATCGATGCCGACATGCGCCGGCCAGCCGTGCACCGCGCGCTGCGGCTCTCGAACGATCGCGGGCTGTCGCAGATCCTCGCGGGACACGCACGCGCGCGCGACGTGCTGCAGCGGACGATCGATCCGAACCTGATGGCGATTACCGCGGGCGTGCCGCCGTCCAATCCGTCGGAGCTCCTCGGTTCGGAACGGATGAAGGCGCTCTTGAGCACCCTTCTTCCCGGGCCGTTCGACTGGATCATCATCGACACACCGCCGGTCCTGGCCGCCACCGACGCGGTCGTGCTCGCGCCGGCCGTCTCGGGCGTCGTGTTCGTCATCGGTGCGGAGATGACGCGTAGGCGCCTGTCACAGAGGGCGGTCCAGACGGTTCTGGCGGGACGTCCCAGGCAGATGTCCGCCATCCTCAACAAAGTCGACTTCGCCCGCAACAAGTACTACTACTCGCGCTATTACGGGCACGAGTACAAGAGCTACTACGCTCAAGCCGCCTCGTGAGATGCGGCCGGGGACGCAGTCTCCGCGACTGCTGCTGATCATCAGCGGCTCGACGCTCTTCGCCCTCGCCGGCGCGCTCCCCATCACGACACTGCCGCTCGTTCTCGGCGCTATCGTCGTGATGGCCGTCGAGCGACGCCATCTCACGACCGTCTGGCTGCCGTCGCTCGATTTCGCGCTCGTAACGGCGCTCGTCGCGGTGGGCGCGCAGCTCGTTCCGCTCTCCTCATCGCTGCGCGCGCGCCTGTCTCCGTCGGCCGCCCACATCGATCGCGCGCTGACGCTCGACGCGTCGCTCGAATCGTTGCCAGGCACCTCGCTTCCGCTGTCGCTAGACCCTCCCGCCACCTTTGCGGCCCTGATCGTCGCGCTCGCCCTTGTCGCATTTTTCTGGGCAGCGCGCTGCGTGTTCGGCCGCGAGGGCGTGCGCCGGGTGGCGCGAGGCATCGGCATCACGGGGCTCCTGCTGTCGATCTTCGCCGCCCTTCAGCACGCCACGGCGCCCCAGTCGATGTACTGGATCTGGCGGCTGTCGGACCCCGGAGCCAAGCCGTTCGGCCCGTTCGTCAACCGCAACCACCTGGCCACATGGCTGATTATGGCGATCCCGTTCGTGATCGGGTACGTCATCGCGCACGTCGAGGTCCGCCGCCGGCGCCTGAGCGATCCGAACGACGCCGATGCGCTGCCAGAACCGCTCTATTTTCGCGACCGCCTGCTGGCCGCGGCCGGCGTCTCCGATCCGACGCTAGTGTGGATGGTCGTGGCGATTGTGGCGATGTCGGGCACGCTTGTCCTGACGCTGTCGAGATCCGGGCTCTTCGGCGCCGCCGCCGGCATCGCGTGGCTGATCTGGCTGGCCGACCGGAGGATGGACGCGAAGGCGCGCAAGGGACTGCTCATCAGCCTGGCCGCAGTGACGGTTCTCGCTTTTGCGTTCGTAAGCACCGAGGCCCTCGCTGGGCGGACGACAGAAACTCTTCTTCTTGGCACCGACGGGCGCGGCGCGATCTGGCGCGAAACGTGGCCGATGGTGCGCGATTTCTGGCGTACTGGGGTGGGCGTCGGGGCTTACGCGCGCGCGATGCTCGTCTACCAGCAGAGCACGCGGCTCGTCTTCTTCAATTACGCCCACGACGAGTATCTGCAGCTCCTCGCCGAAGGAGGGCTCCTCCTCGCCGTTCCGGTGGGGCTGGCAATGGCCGCGGGTGTACTGGTCATCGTCCGGCGGCTGAAGGTCGATCGCTCGCCGATGTTCTGGATTCGCGCAGGGGCTACCGGAGGGCTGCTGGCCGTGGGCGCGCAAAGCGTCTGGGATCAGGGCCTGAGATTGCCGGCCAACGCCATTCTCTTCGCGCTGTTGGCGGCCGTCGCCACCGCGGAGCGCCGCATTGCCTAGGAGCAGTCCTGAGGTCTCAGTTGTCAGTTGTGAGTCGTGAACTCACATCGAAAATTGAACATCGACAATCGAAAATAGAAAAGCCCCGCTTGCCGGCAACGGCAGCGGGGCTTTTCACCAAGAACCCGTGAAGGTTCAGGCCACCATCGACCGGAACAGCACCTTACGGGCCGGCGGGTGCCGGAAGAGCGCCCGAATCAGGGCACGGTGGTTGTTGAAGCGGGCCGTCGACCGCACGATCGGCATCACCCCGTCGGTGCGCGCCAGCTCGAAGAACGTATCGAGCGCCCTGTCGTTGAGCCGCGTCACCACTTGGCGCAGCGCGCGCTGCGCGCGGAGCTCGCCTGCCATGCGGGAACGCCACCGCCGTTCGTAGACCGACAGCGATGCCGCGTCGAAGCGTCCGGTGCGGATCGCCTCACCCGCCACCTCGGCCGCGATGGAGCCGCTCAGCACGCTGTAGTAGATGCCGCCGCCCGTGGTCGGCTTGACGAGGCCCGCCGCGTCGCCGACGACGAGCAGCCGATGGTCGTAGGTTCGCCGGATGACGCCGAGCGGAAGAATCTTCTGCCGCGGACGGCGGCCGACCGAGTCGATGCCCCAGCGTTCCGAAAGCCGCTCCAGCATCCGGTTGTAGCAGTCGAGCGCGTCGTGCGATGCCATGACGCCGATGCGAACGAAGCCTCCCGCGGGACGATGCACCGGCGCTGCCCAGGCGAAGCCCTCGGGTGCGACGTTGTTCCCGAAATACAGCTCGACCGCCTCGTCGGGAGCGGATGCCGGCAGCTCGCACTGCGCCGTGTGGAGATACGCCGATGGAAAGCCAAGACCGAATCGCCGCTGAAGGCTGTAGTTCGCTCCGCACGCGAGGATGGCCATGCGCGCGCGAATCGTTTCGCCGCCGCACACCGCGTACACCGCGTCGCCGTCGGTGGCGAGCGACGTGATTCGCCGGCCGAGACACAGGTCGACGCCGGCCCGCACCGCGCGGTCAGCGAGCGCCCGATCGAACGCTCCGCGGTCGATCAGCGAGGCGAGCGGAAGCGGCGTGGAGTACTCGACGGGAATGCCGGTCGGCGAGACGAACCTGGCGCACGACAGATCGTTCAATCTGGTTTCGCGCGGCAGATCGAATTCATCGAAGCTTTCCGATGCGAGAATCCCGGTGCAGTGAACCGGATCGCCGATCGTTTTGTGTTCTTCGCAAACGGTGACGCGGAAACCATCGCGGGCGAGCCGCTCGGCTGAATAGAGACCGCCGGGACCGCCCCCGATGACAAGAACGTCGGTTGTACGTGGCAGCGTCGATGAAAGCGTCATAGAGCCCTGAAGCGCCCGACCTTTCGATCGCGCGTCTCCCACTCGCCCCGTCCGGTAATCCAGAAGGAGAGCAGGATCAATTTGAGGTCGAGCCAAAGGCCGGCTCGCCGCAGATACAAGCGGTCGAGGCGAAACTTCTGCACCCGTGAGATGTCCCTCGGCGCGAAGACCTGCGCGAGACCCGTCAGGCCCGGTCGGATGCTGTGTCGCTCGGCATAACCGGGGATGGCGTCGAGGCGGACGAGACGGCCGTCGCCCCGCACCTCGACTTCGCCGGGACGAAGCGGACGCGGGCCGACGAAGCTCATGTCGCCGACGAAGATGTTCCAGAGCTGCGGCAGCTCGTCGAACGCGGTCGCGCGAAGGAGGTGCCCCACGCGCGTGATCCGCGGATCGTGATCGGCGGCCTGCACGGGTCCACTCGAAGACTCGGCGTCGGGAATCATCGAGCGGAATTTCAGCGCCTTGAAGACCTGACCGCCTGTCCCGACTCGATCCTGGGAATAGAGAATCGGGCCGCCGTCCTCCAGCTTGATGGCGAGCGCGACGAGCGCCGCAATCGGCGCCGCCGCGACGAGGCCGATGAACGACAGCAGAATGTCGAAAGCTCGCTTGGTCACGCGGCGCGGGCGAAGTCGAGGACCGACGTGAACAGGTCGAAGTACGCCCGCACGGCGGCGCGGCGATCGAAGAGCAACGCCGCCTGCCTGGCGCGGTCTCCCATGCGGCGCGTGGCCTCGGCATCGTCCTGGAGCGCCACGATGGCGCGCGCGAGGCTCGATGCGTCTCCGGGAGGCACGCAAACGCCGCAGTCGAAACGGGCCGCGATACCCGCAGGCTCGGCGCTCGGATCGACGGCGGCGATGAATGGCCGTCCCGCCGCGAGGATGCCGTAAAGCTTGCTGGGCACGATGTACCCCTCGAGCCCCGGTTTGAGCGTCACGAGGAACGTATCGGCCGCGGCGAACGAGTCAGACAGCGCGTCCTTGGGCTGATACGGCAGGAACCTGACGTTCGACAGCCCGGCGGCCCGCCGCTCGAGCGCCGCCTTGTGAGCCCCCTCGCCGACGATGACGAAGATCAGCCGCTCGCGACCCTGGAGCTCCCTGGCGGCGTCGATCAATACCTCGAGGTTCTGCGAGAGCCCGACGTTGCCCGAGTGCATGACCACGAACCGGTCGGCCAAACCGTGAACGCGCGCGAAGTGGTTGTCCTTGGAGCCGGGCCTGATGGCCTCGCAATCGGCCCAGTTGTGAATGATGCGAACGCGCCGCACGTCGGCGCCCTTTTCCTCGACGAGGCGTCGCTTCATCCGCTCGCCGAGTGCGACGATGGCGTCGGCGCTGGAGAGCAGATATCGGTTCGTGCGGTCGAGCGCTCGATTCATCGCCGGGCTGTGGAAATCGTCAAGCACCGAGGCGACTTCCGGAAACACGTCTTCGCTGACGTAGACGAACCGCGCCCTGCTCCGCGAGGCCACCCACCTCGCAATCAGCCCGACGATCGGTGGATCGGTCAGCGCCACGACGACGTCGTGCGGCTCGAGCGTGCGTGCGGCGACCGCCGCCGACGCAAAGTAGCTCAGGTAGTTCGCGGCGCGGCCAACGAAGTGCCGCCGGTTGAAGCGAGTTCCGTTGGCGCGAACGATCGTGACGCCGTTCCTGACCTCGCGGGTCACGAGACCGCCCGTCGACGTCTCTGCCTCCGTGCCGTGGAGAGCACGGCCGGCGACAACGGTCACCGCGCACCCATGGTCGCGAACGAGATCTTCGGCGAGCTCGGTCAGGAGCTGGCCTGTCGCCGCCTGATCGGGCCAGTAGGAACGATTAAGAAAACAAATTTTCACAATCAGCAATTAGCAATTGTTTTTGCTCCGTCTTGTACCAGTCGATCGTCCGTGCGAGGCCTTCTCGGAGCGGCGTGGTCGCGGAGAATCCGAACGCCGCCCGCGCGCGGGTCACGTCGAGGCAGCGTCTGGGCTGGCCGTCCGGCTTGGTGCGATCGAACAGGATTCGTCCTTTGAATCCGGTCAGATCGGCAACCAGCTCCGCGAGCTCGCGGATGCTGATCTCCTGCCCTGACCCGATGTTCACCGGCTCGGCTCGGCTGTAGTGTCTCGCCGCCGCGACAATCGCCCCCGCGCAGTCCTCCACGAACAGGAACTCGCGCGTCGCGTGTCCCGTGCCCCAGCAGACCATCTCGGAGGCGCGTGATTCGATGGCCTCGAACGACTTCCGGATGAGCGCCGGGATGACGTGCGACGACGAGGGATCGAAGTTGTCGTGGGGACCGTACAGGTTGACCGGCAGCAGGTGAATGGCGTCGAACCCGTACTGATCGCGGTACGCCTGCGCCTGCACGAGCAGCATTTTCTTCGCCAGGCCGTAGGGCGCGTTGGTCTCCTCCGGATACCCGTTCCAGAGATCCCGCTCGAGGAACGGTACGGGCGCAAGCTTGGGGTACGAGCAGATCGTGCCGACGCCGACGAACTTCCGCACGCCCGCCCGCCGCGCGTACTCCATCACCATGGCGCCCATGAGCAGGTTGTCGTAGAAAAATCTTCCAGGCGACTCGCGGTTGGCGCCGATGCCGCCGACGACCGCCGCCAAATGAATCACCACGTGCGGCGACAGATCCACGTACATCCGCCGCACGTCGTCCTCGCGCGTGAGATCGTAATCACGCCTGCGCGGCGTGAAGACGCGAGTGCAGCCCGCAGCCGCCAGCGCGCGCGTGACATGACGGCCGAGGAATCCGGCACCGCCGGTCACCAGGATTCGAGCGGAAGAAAGGTCGGTCATCTCCTTCCCCTTCTAACTTCCCTTCTAACTTCCAACTTCCAACGTCTGCCTTTCACCAACACGTGTCGTCTTCCCGGCGGTCACGCGCGAGAGCACGTGGCGTCCCATGACGAGGACGTCCATGTGGGTCCGGAGGAAGCAGTCGAGCGCCTCCTCTGGAGCGCGGACAATCGGCTCGTTCTCGTTGAACGACGTGTTGAGCAGCATCGGCACGCCGGTGAGGCGGTAAAAGGCGGAGATCAGACGCCAGTAAACCGGCTGCGATCGGGCGCTCACGGTCTGTAAGCGCGCGGAGCCGTCCACGTGGGTGACGGCAGGAATGACACCGCGCTTCGCGGGCCGCACCGGGCAGACCTGCAGCATGAACGGATCGGCGGCCGCGCCGACGAAGTAGTCGTCGACGAATTCCTCGAGCGCTGACGGGGCGAACGGACGGAATCGTTCCCTGAATTTGATCCGGGTGTTGATGATGTCGCGCATGTCGGCGCGCCGCGGATCCGCGAGGATGCTGCGGTTCCCGAGCGCGCGGGCGCCCCATTCCATACGTCCCTGAAACCAGCCGACGACGCAGCCGTCGGCAATGCGGGCAGCCGTCCACTCGTTCAGCAGCTCCTCATCGTCCCAACTCGCGTAATCGGCCATGCGCGCGGCATTGCGCCGTTCGATGGCCGCAAGAATGTCTTGGTCCGAGAACTCGGCGCCCCAGCACCCGTGCTCCATCACGAAGGCGCGGGGACGTGAGGATCGCGCGTGCCATGCGGCGAATGCCGCGCCGAGCGACGTGCCGTTGTCGGCCGCGGCCGGCTGGATGAAGACCTCTTCGAAATCGGTGTGCGCACGAATCTTGCCGTTGGCTACGCTGTTCATCGCGCAGCCTCCGGCGAGGCACAGCCGGCGGGTGTTCGTGCTCCGCTGGACGTGATTGAGGATGTGGAACGCCGCATCCTCAAACACCGCCTGGAGCGACGCGGCGATCGCTTCGTGAAATGGGGTGAGCGGCTCGTCGGGGCGGCGCGACGGACCGAGAAGCGCTTCGAGCTTCGGCGTCCAGACCTGGCCGATCGTCGGCTCGCCGTCCTCCCATGTCATTTGCACGCCGTCGGACCAATGGCGGAAGTACGACAAGTCGAGCGCGAACGTCCCACCGGGCCTGAGATCGAGGAGGTTGTGCATGTCGCGCCGATACCGCGGTTCCCCGTACGGAGCGAGGCCCATCACCTTGAACTCGTCGCCGTACTTCGGGAACCCGAGGTACTGCGTGATCGCGAGATACAGCAGCCCGAGCGAATGCGGGAAGTAGACGAATCGATCGAGCGTGAACTTCGTGCCAGCCCCACGGCCCCACGACGTGCTGACGAAATCGCCGAACCCGTCGATGGCGCATACCGCCGCTTCCTCGAACGGGCCGACGAAGAACGAGCTGGCGAGGTGTGCGGGATGATGCTCGACGTGCGCGATGCGTCCGGCGACTTTCGCCTCGTCGAGCCCGAGCGCCGATGCAATACGCTCTGGCAGCGCGCGCACGCGGCCGAGATGTCTGGCGCGATCCGCGACGATCCCCTTGGGCCGATGTCGCGCGACGAAAAGCGCCTTGCGCAGCAGATGCGCGCGCGGGCGCCGCGAGATGGCGAAGAGGTCAACGTCACCCGCGGTAATGCCGCCAAGTCTCAGGCACTCGAGGATGGCGCGCTCCGGAAATCCGGCGTAGTGCTTGATCCGCCGGAGCCGTTCCTCTTCGACGGCCGCGACGAGCACGCCGTCGCGGACGAGAACGGCCGAGGCGTCACCGTGGTAAGCGTTGAGGCCGAGGATGTTCATACGGCTTCGGGCACGGCGAGCTCGGCGGGCCCAGGGAAAGGCGCCAGCGCCAAGACGAGCCGCGATTGAAAGTGACTGGCCTGAAAGCGGCTTGCAGCGCGGGCCGCACCGGCGCGGCCCATCGAGGCGCACAGTCCCGGATCGGCGAACAGCCTGCGCACGGCGTCGGCAAGCGGAGCGCCCGAGGGCTCGACGACGAGGCCGGTCACGTTGTGGACGACGATTTCGTCCGCCGCACCGGGCGCCGCGATGCACGCCTTGCCGGCGCGCATCGCTTCGAGATAGGCGAGTCCGAACCCCTCGCCGGTGCTCGGAAGCACGAAGAACGCCGCGTCGCGATAGAGCGCCGCCAGCGCGTCATCCGGGACGCGGCCGACGAATCGAACGGCATTCGTGAGCTGCCGCAGCGCGGCGACGCTCTCGAGCCTGGACCGATCGTCCCCATCGCCGGCGATGATCAGACGAGCCGACGGGTCCACGGCGAGCACCGACGGCCAGATGTCGAGGAGCGCGTCGTGCCCTTTGTAGCGTTCGCTCGCCGCAAGCCTGCCGACGATGAGCGCGTAGCCGGCGTCTTCGGTCGGTCCCGATGTCTGCGATCGGAAGTCGACGCCGAGAGGACACACGCGGACGTCGGTCCTCTGAAACGCGGCATTCGCCTGCTTGAATCGCATCGCGGTCCAGTTCGAGTTCGCGAGGAGCGTGTCGGCACGCCTCAGCGCGACACGCTCGCGAAGGCGCAGTCGACGCCACGCCTCGATGCCGTGGAGGAAGACCGCCGAGCGCGCGCCTCGCATCGCGAGCATCAAGCCGATCGGGCTCAAGTGCGCGTGCATCGTGAGCACGAGGAGATCGTCGAGACGAGCCCTCGCGTGGAGCGCCGCCCAAAGCGCGAGACGCCCGCGTGACTCCCCCGCGGAACGAAAGCGAATCCTTGGATTGAGTTTGGACGAGCGACCGCCGCCGAAGGTCCACACCTCGATCGACTCCGGATCCCAGGCCTCGGCGAGCCCGTTGGCCGCCTGGCGCGACACCTCGCCCACCCCGTCGGCCCCATCGATCGCCGGTGCAAGGACGAGAACACGCGTCGCTAGTGACATGGGTTCAGGCGACGGCCCTGCGGACCGATGCAACTACCTCGTAGCAGGCCGCCATGGCCTGCGCCACGACATCCCAGCTGTAACGGGCCCGAACGAGCGCGGCTCCGTTCGCACCCATCGCCGCGGCCTGGTTCGGATTCGAGATCAAAGCCTCGAGAGCAGCAGCAATGGACCGGGCGTCCTGATCGACGCTGAAACCGCACGCGCACCGCTCGATGTCCGTCCAGCCGCAGGTTTTCGTGACCACGACTGGTGTGCCGGCGGCCATTGCTTCGGCGGCAACCATTCCAAAGCTCTCCGAGTCGGACGCGAGGACGAGCGCGGTGGCGTCGCCGAGCAGCGCCCACTTGTCATCACCGGTGACCGCTCCGACGTGATGCACGAACGCGCCGAGCGGTTCGAGCCGGCCGGCAAGCGAACGGAGGTGGTTGTCGTCGTCCGGTCCCGCAATCACGAGATGGGTTGAGGGGAATCTCACACGCGCGGCAGCAACCGCATCGGCGATGAGGTCAAGGCGTTTGATTGGGTGGACGCGGCCGAGAAAGACCACCATCGGGTCGGACGCTTCGAGGCCAAGTTTGGCGCGGAAGCAGCCTCGCTCGCGGGAACCAGCCCCGTGCCGAGCGTTGTCCGTGAGCGGCGTGGGTGCGTCGACAGCGTTCGGAACGAGCACGATGCGCGTGTGATCGACGATCGTCGCGAGCACAGCCGCTTCGTCCGGAGCCGTGGCATGAAGCCGAGCCGCACCGGCCAGGTTCGCGCGCTCGAGAAGCCAGTACGCCGCGCATTTCTGAACGCGGTTTCGTCTGAGCGCGGCCGGCTGCAACATGCCTCGCGGCGAGATCATGTACGGGAGCTTCCGGCGCCTGGCCGCTTCGGTCGCGCGCCACTCCGGCACGTTCCAGATGCCGTGCACGTGACAGAGATCGGCACGACCGAGGGCGTCCTCGAGCGCCGTGCCGAATCGCGCACCGAACCACCGGCGGGGAAAGCCGCGCGGCAGGTATCGCACGGGAACGCCCTCGTAGTCGGATCTGCCCGCCGGCAGCGACGCCTCACCGTCTGCGGTCGTCGTCAGCACTTCGACATCAACGCCAATCCGTTGGAGCGCCTTGCAAAGGCCGAGGACCGATCGCGGCGGCCCTCCGTACCTGTAGGCCGGCGCAAAGTAGGGCGTGACGTGCAGGACGCGCATCCTCAAGCCGCGGCTGAATCGTCCGGAGGGAACCCATCGAACGCGGGCGCGTACTCTGGCGCTTGATCGATTTCAAAGCGGACCAGCAGGAACCTGTCGACGAGCCACGCGAGGCCACCGGCATAGACGAGAAGCGTGAGGGCATTTCCAATCTGAATCGCCCACGAGCGTTCGAAGAGATAGAGGGCCAGCCAGAAGGTCACGGTGACCATCGGGACTCGCAGTTCCGCGTGTCGAATCGAGCGCTGGAACCACCCGTAAATGAGCCCGACGAGCGTGCCGAACACGAGGAACGGCAGGAACATCCACGGCACGCCGAAATCGACGTACGACTCGGCCATGTATCCGAACGCAATGCTTGTGTTCTGTTCCCGGCCGGCGACCCACACGCCCGAGTAGCGGCGCACCAATTCGCTGTCGGACGGCAGCTCGGGTTTCTCGGGGAAGAAGACTCGCGGCTGCACGACGTGCTTGATCGCCGCCTCGAACATGTGCCCATCGGTATGCGGGACGACCGACGGCACTCGTTGAACCGCAAGCGCCGGGAAGTAGATCGCCCACATGCGATCGATCAGGAAGTCGACATCGCCCAGCCTCCGATCGCCGCCGAAGGTCCACCACTCGCTCACGAGATCGACCATCTTGTCGAACCGCTGCGAGCTGTCGAACGACTCTCGCTTGTCGATTTCCTGCCTGTAGGTCGTCCGCACGCTCATCCAAACGAGACTGAGCGACGCCAGCGTGAAAGCGAAGATCGCAACAACCACGACGTGCTCGGTTTTTCGACGGTCGAACACCTCGAGCACCGCCAGAATTGCCAGGATGAGCGGTTCGCGGAACTGAACGAAATATCCGGTTGAATTGAGCACCGTCTCGACGCCAATCAATCCCAGGATCGCCGGCCAGCGAAACGTCGGGCTCGCCAAGCGCCGCAGAACGATGAACAGCAGCATCAAACGGATCGATGCGAGCGCGAGGATTGGCTGCGTGAGCGACGGTGTCTGGAATGCGAACCGGCGCGCCACTCCTTCGGTCAGAACGCCGAGCACGTACGCGACAACGATGACCGTCCAAGTGAGCGCGAGCTCCGGACGCGTCTCGGCGGGTGGCCAGTTGCGCCAGACGAGGTACCGGCCTGCGTAGAGGCCGATCGAGAGCGCCAGCAGGCAGACGAGCGACATCATCATCGTCGGCCGGTAATCGACCAGCAACGTCCACGGGATGTCCCGCCCGGTGACCAGCGAGTAGAACATGCCGACGGTCACCTGGGTCCACTGGTAGCTCATCGCCATCGCGAGGATGGGCGGGCCCTCCCCGTCGGGCAGGAGCCACCAGATCGCCCAGAGGGTGAAGATCGCGGCCCCGGGCAGCCAGTCGTCCGCGACAAAAGAAAAGACGACCGCCGCCGCGACGGCGACGGTCGTCCCGATGACCATGTTGTTGTTCGACGAATCGATCACGTGAGCTTTCCGTGTGCGGACATGCGGTTGCGCCAGGAGGCGAGGCCGTAAATTGGGAGACGCGCGGGCTGCGTGATGATGTGCCACCAGTGAGCGCGCAAATCCATCCCGTCGAACCGCCGCGTCGATTCGCGCGCGCGACGGCCGGCTGACCGACACGCCTCGGGGTTCGTGAGGAAGTACCCGAGACCCTCAGCAAGAGCCTCGGGCGTGTCGTCGTCGCAGACCCACCCGTCCACACGATCGGAAACGAGCTCGGGCAGCGCGCCGGATCGAAGCACCACAGAGGGAATACCCGCGTGCTTCGCTTCGAGAACAACGAGGCCGAATGCTTCGCGGATGGCCGGGCGTGACGGACAGCAGTGCACCGACGCCGACCGGAGGCATGCGTCCACGTCTTCGCGCCAGCCAAGGAGACGAACACGGCTGGCGAGCGGCGCTGCTTCGGCACGTTTCCGCATTGCGTCCGCGAACGCACGATCGACGGGCGCCACCGCGCCGTCGAGATCGCCCACCACGTCGAGGGTGACCTGCACCCCGCGTCGGACGAGCAACTCCACGGCGTCGAATAGCAAATCGAGACCCTTGTCCGGGATGATCTGACCGACGTAGACGATACGGTGCGGATCACGAGCGGGCCGCTCGATCGACTCGCGCACTGTCGACTCGGAGCGGGTCGGCAGGGAGTTGTAGATGACGTGAGTCTTGAGCGGAGACACGCCGCAGTCGTGAAGCGCGTTCGCCGTGAAATCCGAATTGCAGATGAACGTCGTCGTCACCGGATCGACGACCCACTTCCACAGGCGGCGATAGAACCTCCCCGTTTCCGGGGCGTTACCCAACCGGTTGATGACCGGTATGCGCGAGATCCGCAGCCACAACAGAGCGAACCAGCAGCGGATCGCCGCCGTGTAATCTGGAACGACGACGGCGGTTGGATGGAAGCGCCGTGCGACGGCGAGGATGCCGGCACTTGTCCTGAGAATTTCGACGAGAAGGCGAACCACACCAAAAGGCGTGAGCTCGCGCCGGCGCAGCGGCATCTTCGACCAGACGTAAGACCAGCTCGCGCCCGCCTCGTCGAGGCGCTTGCGAATCCGTTCGGAGCCCCAGTCGTTGACCGCGACGTGCACCTGAGCGCCACGGGCGCAAGTCATCTGGATCGTCTCGAGGATGACCCGCTCGAGCCCGCCGACGACCACCATGCTGTGGCCGCACACGAGCATCCGCACGTCCTCGGCCCTCGTCTCGTCCACGACTTCGGCGCCTGCGTAGCCGAGCTCAGTCGTACCAGGATGACTGTCGACAGCCGATCCCCCGGCGACCGCGCCGCGGGCTGCGTCGACCAACCCAGACGTTGCCGCATCGAGGCTCGACGCCTGCGCCGCCGATCGGCACGCCTGACCGACGCGTGCACGGTCCAGCGCTAGCCGTTGTCTCACGCGCCGGAGAGCACGGGCGAGCGCGTCCACATCGCCCGTCGGGTAGATCTCGCCGCAGTCTTCCGATGCGATGAGATCGGGACCGCATCCAACGCCGGTCGTGACGATGCACGGCAAGCCGGTGGCGAGCGCTTCGTTGACGACGAGGCCCCAGGTTTCCGATTCGCTTGGTAGCACGAGGCAGTCGGCCGCTGCGTATATCCGGCCGAGCCCGTTCTGATCGACGAAGCCCGCGTTGGCGAGCCGCACGCCAAGCCGGCGCGCCTCGGCAAGGCTTTTTTGTTCCGCAGAACCCGCGCCCGCCAGGAGGACGACGGTGCGCGAGCCGACGAGCGCCGCGGCGCGCACGAGGTCTAAGGGACGCTTGGCCGGCTCGAGCTTTCCGACAAACGCCATCACGAACGATTCGTTATCGATGCCGAGCGCGGCACGCGCTTCTTCACGGCCCGAGGCCGTCTGATAGGAGGCGGCCCGCTCGGCGAAGAATCGATTGTCGACAGCGTGCGGCGATTGATAAATCCGATCGGATTCGACGCCGCTCGCCGCGAGAAATTCCGTTGCTCGGGTCCCGACGGTGAGGTAGCGGTCGAAGAGCGCCAGCAGAACCCGGTTCTTCGCGCGCCAGATCGCGCCTCGCAGGCCCGTTGGCGCGCACCCCGCGTGGGTGTCGCCGCGGTAGAGCACAGGGACGCCGTCGAGGCGGCACCGCAGCAGCGCGCGCAGATAGAGAATGGAATGCCAGCCGGGAATCAGCACGACGTCGGGCCGCGTCGCCGCCACTGCACGCTCGATCCCCTTCGCGCGGATTCCCCAGAACCTGCCCGTGCCAACCGCGTCGGTCGGCCGCATCCCCTCCAATACGGTCCAGTGATATCCGCTCAAGAGCGGGATGCCCCAATCGACCCGCGTTCCAAAGCCGACGCCGCGCTGATGGTCGGACGGCAGCGTTCCGTAGAGCACCGTCAGGCACAGCTCGGGCGCCAGTTCCGTGATTTGCCGGAACCATGGCACGTAGTACTGAACTGGATGCGTGAGAACCACCGTCAGGCGGATCGGCATCATGCGGCCGCGACCTGATCGAGCACGACGGCCAGCCGGCCGGCAAGAACCGGCGCCGAATAGAGCGACGCCGCTTCCAGATCGACGTCCGCGGGATCGTAGGCAGGTCCGCGCAAGAGCCCGCTCAACTGATCGCACACGGCATCGGCAGGTACGCTCGCTCCGTTGAACGACACGAGCCGGACGCTTGGCTCGCGTGCGATGCGGGTGAGAATCGACGAGATGCTGCTCTGCTCGTGCGCGATCGCGAGAATGGGGCGGCGGGCCAGGAGTGCGGGATAGAGCTTGCTGGCCGTGTAGTGAGGCTCGGTGCTCCCCATCACCAGGATGGCGTTCGCGTCGCGGAGCAGGCGCAGCGCCTGACCGTATGAAACGCGCAAGGGCCGCTCGGTCACACACGCGCCCAGGCCGAGGCGCTCAGCCAACGGCATCACACGTGGTTGCGGGGTCCCGCCGGTCTGGTTGCTCGTACCGACGAAGTGCAGGCGAAGGCGTTGGGCCAGTTGCGGCTCGCGATCCGTCAACAGGCGCACCGATTCGAGCAGGCGCTCCACGACCGTCACGCCGTGAGGCAAGAGCGTACCGACGTAGCAGAGGTGGACCGAGCCGTCTGCCGGATCGAACACCTCATTGCGTCGATCGGCGCGTGCGAAATCCCCTTCGTCCCAGCCAATGGGCAGCGTCTCGCAGATCGGCGTCCTCGACGGTTTCACTCGCGCGAGCGCATCCTCGTAGGTCGCCTGCGACACAGCGGTCAGTGCGTCGGCGGCGCCGACGGCGATCGGCTCGATTCGCGACGCCAGCGCGCGGGAGACACGGCTCTTGAAGTCGGGAGTGCCGTCGGCGCAACCGCCGACCGAGCGCCCCCATGCCCCCACCCAGGGGTCCTGTAGATCCAGGATGAACGGCACGCCGTAGCGCCGCTTCAACGACGGTCCCAGAAGGGCCGGATAAATCGGGTAGGTCGTGATGAAAAGCGCCTCGAACCGGCTGCGCGTGAAGAGCGCGCGCGCCGCGTTCCAGAGCGGGGACAACGCGCGGAGGCCCAGATCGCCGATGCCGAGCCTGCGCGTCCAGCCCGCCTTCCACGCGCGGCAGCGCACCACCTCGAGATCGGGTGGCACCATGGCTTCGAGAGCCGGATCAATGGCGCCTTCGTAACCGCTCGGGTCGATCGACAGCACCGTCGGCCGCCACCCGTAGTTCTCGAGATGCGGCGCAAGGAGACGCACGCGATGCGTCGCGGCCGTCGTGTCCGGCGGAAAGTGCGGGCTGACCATCAGGACGCGGCGCATAGACCGTCCGAGGTGCGCGCGCGCGTTTTCCGGCGCGCGAGCGATTCGTACAGGCGCTCGTACTGATCCACGATGACCGTCGACGAGAACCGTGCCTCGCAGTCGCGCCGCACCGCCGTGCGATCGATCTCCGATAAACGTTCGACCGCCGCCACGGCTTCCTTCTCGTTGTGGCAGACGAATCCGGTCACCCCGTGGCGGATCACCTCCGGGACGGCGCCGTTGGCGAACCCGATCACCGGCGTGCCGCAGGCCATCGCCTCGGCCATGACGATGCCGAAGGCTTCGTCGTAAAAGGTCGGAAAGACGAGCGCCGCCGCGCGTCCGAGAAGCTCGTTCTTCTGACGATCGTCGACGGCGCCGACGTACTCGACGTCGGATCCGAGCGCTGGTGCAATCCGTGTGTCGAAGTACCGCTGCCCCGCCGGCGTGGCCTGCACGTTGCCGGCGATGATGAGCCGGCGTTTCGCGGCACGCGCAATCGCGATGGCGACGTGCGGCCCCTTCATCGGCTCGAGCTGGCTCAGGAATACGAGCGGCGCGTCGTGGCCGACGTTCGGAACGGGGTCGTATGGCTCGAGATCGACGCCGTTGAAGATGGTGTGCCACACACCGCCGCTCTTGCCCTGAAGCGCTCGGCGCTGGTAGACGCTCGACGAACACGCCGTGAAGACGAGCGATCCGCCAGCGAGCCGGCAGGCGCGGCGAATGCCGGGCCAGTGAAGCGCACGGCCATACGATTGAATCTTCGGGAGTGAGCGCACGGCGAAGAGCGGCGACAGTCCCGCGAGACGACCCCAGCTGTGAACGATGTCTAGTTCCCCGACCCGCCGGCATAGCGCTCGCTGGACGGCGACGAGTTCGCGGACGCGAGGCACGAGGCCGGCGTGTGGCGGACACCCGTACGGCACGAGCTCCGCGCATTCAACCGTGCTGCGTGGGTGTGCGACGAGCGTGACGTGATGTCCTCGCGCGTGCAGTCCGCGCACCACGAACGCGATGATGCGCTCGGTTCCTCCGTACAGAACCGGCGGGACTGGGATGTACGGGTCAGCGGTGATGGCGATGCGCATCAGCAGATTCGACCGCAGTCGCGGTCGCGCGCTCGACGAGGTTCACCAGAGCGTCGCGCTCATCGCGATGGTCCCAACGCCAGCGGCGCTGCGCGGCCGCCCAGGCCACGCGCCTCGCGATGACGAGCGCCGGACGATTGGAGTGCCACCGGAGCAAGTGGTCGCTGAGCGTCGCGACGTCGCCGGGACGATAGAGCGCGGCACCCAACCCGAGGCTGCCGGCAAATTCGCGTTGGGCCGGCGTGTCGCTGCACACGATCGCCAGGCCGGCCGCCACATAGGTGAATAGCTTGTTCGACAGGCAGATCGCGTGGTTCATCGGCGACGGCAGCTCGGTCGCGAGGCCGATGTCGAACTCGCGCGCCACGTCCACCATCGCGTCGGGCGGCGCAGGCGGGTGGTGCACGATCTTGAGTGACGGCGCCACGGCGCTCTGCAGCTTGTGGAGGTGCTCGAGGTACCCGTCAGCCGGACGTCCGCGCAGGTGCAGCTCGAACGGCACCTTTGCCAGACCCGCCGCGTTGATGATGTCCTGAATGCCGCGTCGCGGTCCGATCGTCTGGCTGAACCAGTACAAGCGGAGCGGTTGATCGGCGCTTCGATTGAGATCCGGCGGAGCGGACGGCAACGGAACGACGTTGTGGATGACGCTCGACGTCACGCCGTACTTCGATTGATACGCCGCGGCCATCGCGTCGCTCGACGTCGTCAAAAAGCGGGCGCCCGCGAGGACGCGCTCCTCGATGGCTTCGGCCAGGGAATCGCGAAATGGATCGTCGACTCCGTGCTCGCCGGTGTGAAAATCCTCCAGATCGAGCGCGTACGGGATGCCAGCGCGACGAGCGGCGGCAAAGGTGGCCGCGAGTGCGCTTCCTGTTCCACCGTAGATGAAATCGGCGGGCGACTGCGCCACTGCTGCCACGAGCTCGTGATGAACACGCGAATACGCCGCCGCTGCGACCCCGAGCGGCGTGCGGCCGGCCCCTGCCACGCGCTCGACCCACAATCTCGCCGCCCGCGTGCGGAGCGCTGAAGAAATCCGCAACAGTCCGCCGGATGGCTTCGAGTAGTCGACGACCTGCCACTGCCAGCTTCGCGTGCTCATGACGTCCACGTCGGTAGCGGTCGCCCACGGAACAAATCTCGTGCTCACGACGCGCACGTCGAAGCCGGTCTCGTGGAGCGCGTCGGCGGCCTTGAGCATGCGCGGACAGGTCGACAGGTGTCCCCCGGTCACCACGACCACACGGCGCCCGGCGGGCATACTCCTCGGCAAGGCGTTGAGATCGCCGATCCGTTTGAGAGTTGTGGGACCCATTTTCAGCACGCGACGATCGACACCGAACCGCAGAGCATCTCGTACAGAGCGTCGTAATCGTCCGCCACTCGATCGAGCGTCCGCACCGAGCCGGTCTGCGACTTCCAGCGCTCGACGATGGCGGGTTGATCGCCAATCCGTCGGAGGAGCGTCGCCAGCGCCGGCACGTCGCCGGGAGAAACGAGCGCGCCGTCGACGTCGTGGCGCACGATCTCCGGCAACCCGCCGACGGTCGTGCCGATGACGGGTGTGCCCGCAGCCAGCGCCTCGAGCGCGATGGTCGGTCCGTTCTCGAACCCCGACGAAGGACAGCACAACACGTCGAGCGAGCTTAGGAGCGCAGGCACCGCCGCCGCGGGCACGGCGGGCTCGATTGTCACGCGTGGATCCGGACCAATCACCTCCCGCAGCCAGGTGACGATCGACAGCGTCGCCTCGTTCATCGGCCCGACGAACCGAAGCCGCAGCGGCGACTTCGATGGAAGCCGAGAGAACGCGGCCGCCAGGTCCAGCACTCCCTTATCGATATCGAACCGGCCCACGTATCCGACCACGAGCGGCTTCGACGAGTCGAAGCGCTCACGTTTGTGAAGCGAGACAGCTGGCTCGATCCCGAGCCTGTTGATCTGAAGCTTGTTCACCGGCGCGCCGTCGGCGACGAGGTGCTCGTACGCCAGGCGGTTCAACACGACGATTGCGTCGGCCATCTCGTAGAGCTCATGTTGCTGATGCCGTCTGCCGGCGATGAAGCCGCGCATCGTGAGGAGCGTCGACAGGCGGCCGCCCCAGGACAGCGCGTTCGCGGAGAGCGGCAGCGTGCCAAGCAGAAGCGCGGCCGGCCGCGGAACGCCGCGCTTCTGGAGCGCGCATGCGGCACAGGTGGTGAGATCCACCCGGCCATCGCACGCATGCTCGCCCCACTTCATGAGGTTGCCGCGCGCGCAGAGAAACCCGAGGCTTGGCAGATGCATCGTGACAACGATGCGCGCGCCCGCCGTTCGGGCCGCGGCCATCTCGTGCAACCCAAACCCTGTGACGAGGCTGTGCACGTGGAGAATGTCGGGCCGTACCTTCGACAGCCACTCGTTGAACGCCTCGGCGCCGCGTGCCGGTGTCAGGCTCTGCGCCTCGTCTCTCGTCGGCCGCGGCGGAACCGGATAGCGGAAGACCGGAACGCCGTCGTGACTCTCCATTGCGGCGTTGTCGCGAGAGGCGGAGGGTGCGGCCACGAGAACGTCGTACCCGCGACGGCGTTGACGGCGCGTCACGCCGGCGACGTAGGTTTCGGTTCCCCCGATGCTCTCGGGAAAGTACCAACCGAGCGCGTGGACGATCTTCATCGCAGGCGTCGCATCGCCAGGGCCGGGCGTTCCGCAGCTGGCCGTGGCGTGGCTTCGTACGGTGGCGTTCCCGCGGTGTGGCTGCGAACGGGCCGCCGCAAGTACGTGAGCCATTGACTCGGTGACACGCCGCACCGGCCCAGGCGTGCGCAGGCGAGGCCGGCCTTGCCGCCGCGAAGGTCGCGGACGGCCCTCGTGAAAATGCCGTACGCGAAATTCCGCCGGGCCTGCTCGCGCGCCGGGCCAGACAACGGGCAGTCCTCGTGGAAAAGCGCGGCCCACTGCGCCGCTTCGATCTCGAGCGCCGCCTGCTCGCTCCGGGAGACGTTCAGCTCCTGGTCGGCGTGCACGCGGTACCAGAACAGATCGCTCCGCACGAGCAACACGTGCTCGCTCCGGCAGGCGCGGATCCAGAAGAGGGCATCGGAATGCACGCCTGCATCGGGAAATCCGCCGAGCTCGGCGAAGCGGGAGCGTCGGAAGATCGCGCAGGCCGGGCCGAGATGGAAGAGCCCCTCGCCCAAATAGTTGCGCTCGTACGCGAGCTCCGGCGTCAGCAGCATCGGAACGGGCCCGCCCGGCCATGCACGCGACGCCGTCAGCGCGAACGAAGCCCGCGGCTCCGAATCGAGCGCCGATACCATCACCTCCAGGCAGTCCCGATACATCACATCGTCGGAGTCGTGGTACTTGAGGTACTCGCCGCGTGCGAAGGTGGCTGCGTGATTGCGATTCGGGTAGTCGCCGAGGTTCTGTTCGTTTCTGACGAGACGGACGCGCGGATCCCGCAGGTACCTCGACGCGACGCGGGCTGTGTCGTCGGTGGATCGGTCGTCGACGATCACGAGCTCGAAATCCCTGTAGGTCTGATCCAAAACACTCTCGATCGACGCGGCGATGAGATCCGCACGGTTGTACGCGGTCATCAGAACGCTGACCGCCGGCGTCAGGCGCGCGCGCGAATCCATTGGACGAGTCCGTTCGGAATCCACGGTCGATCGAGCCGGCTGCCGTAGGGAAGCGGGCGCCTGGTGTACGGACGACGAGCCGCGAACACCCGCTCGAAGAGCCGCTGATATTCCGCGGTGCACCGCACGGCATCGAAGCGCTGCGAGACGCGCCCACGAATCGCGGCGCTCATGTCCTCGAGCCGATCCCGGCGATCGGCCAGCCAGGTCACCGCCTCGGCGAAGCCCCCGATGTCGCCAGGCTCGGGGCGGAAGCCGTTGACGCCCGGCTCGACGACTTCCGGAACACCGCTCGCGAGGTTGCTGACGACAGGCACGACCCCCGCTGCTCCAGCCTCGAGGAGGGCGACGGGCAATCCTTCGTTGCGGCTCGGCATGACGAGCACGTCGTGGCGCGGATAGAGGGCAAGCACCTTCGCCATCGGCTGCCTCCCCATCCATGTAATGCGTCGGTCGCCGCTCCACACGCGCCGGAGCTCCTCCTCGTCGGGGCCGGCGCCTTGAACGGTCCAGGCGACATTGCACCCGCGGCGCCTCAGCTCGTCGTCGATCGCGGGAAGATCGAACACGCCCTTGCTGCGATTCAACCTGCCGACGTACAAGGCGCGCAACTCACCCGCTTGAGGCGTTCGAACCTCGCGCGGAATCGCTACCCCGTACGGAATCTGGAACACCGCATCGGCACGGTGCGGCAGCACTTCACGAAGCCGATCCGCGATCCGCGTCGTGTAGGTGACGAACGCGTCGATCGTCGCCTCGTGTTTGAGCGCGAGGTCGTAGTAGTAGCCAAAATCGCCGTGCGCGACGGCGACCACCGCGCGCCCCGTGTCGTGCACCGCCGCAGTCGCCAGCTCGATCCAGTCGTTGGCGACGAGGACGCCGGGGCGGCGGCCAATCGCCGCGGCGACACGCTTGAGCACCGCGTAGATGTTCTCGGGCGGCAGGCTGTAGCGAACCTTCTCGACGCGTTCCGCGGATAACGGATCCGACGACCTCGTGTCGCCGTCGCGAACGTTGTCCGTGAGCACGGCGGCATACGAGAAACGGTCGGGCCCCACGTGCCGAACCATGTTGTCGACGTAGTTGTAGACCCCACCCAGCTTGTCGGGCAGAACGAAGACGACTTCGGGCTCAGCGGTCACACGTAATCGAGGCGGCGGGCTCCATCGACCGATCGCCCAGCCAGGCGATCGTCCGCAGCAGCCCGTCGTGAAGTTCGACCGAGGGCTCGAATCCGAGCGCTCTGATCTTGGTGATGTCGGCGTACCAGCGGGACGTGTCTCCAGCGAACGACTTGCCGGTCGTGGCAATTCGGATGTCGGGATACCCCATCAAGGCGGCAATCTGCCGCGTCAGGTCGAGCAGCGACACCGGCCGGCCGGACGCGAGGTTGTACTCCTCGCCGGCGGCGCCGGCGGTGCCGATGAGCACCAGGCCGCGCACCGCGTCGTCGATGAACAGATAGTCGCGGATCTGCGAACCGTCGCCGAGGATCGTGACCTGCGACGAGTCGCGCTGGATCTTGCGGATGATGTCGTGGATGGCGAAGCGGTACATGCCGGTGCCATACACGCTGAACAGCCGAGCGATTCGAACGTCGACGGCGTAACACCTGTGATACGCGTGACAGTACGCCTCTCCGGCGAGCTTGCCGGCAGCGTATGGCGACGAGGGCCGAGGGAACGCGCGTTCACGCAGCGGCAGTTCGTTCGAGGCGTCGAAGATCGACGCGGTCGATGGAAAGACGAGGCGGCTGCCGGCGTGCCTCGCCGCCTCGAGCACCTCGAAGAGGCCGCAGAAGGTGTTCTCGAAATCACGCCGCGGATCGGCGACCGAAGCGGGCACGTCGGCCGATGCCGCCATGTGGAACAGGATGGTGCGGTTGTCGAGCAGTCCCGCGAGCGCCCCAGGGCGCGCGACGTCGATCTCGAGCGCGGGCTGATCCGGATCAGCGAACGGCTTCCGATCGATCGCGAGCACTCGCCAGCCTTCGGCGCGGAGATGGCGTACGAGCGCGCCTCCGATGAAGCCGCTCGCGCCGGTGACGACGGCGCGGGGTTCTGAGTACGAGGTCAACTTCAGGATCTCGCGGTGATCGCGACGCGAGCTGGGGGATCGGAAGGCACGGCAGACGGCCACGGCGATCGGCGGACGGCGACATGCGCCGCCGTCTTGACGATATCGAGCCCGCAGTGGGCGGCGTGCCTCAGCTCGCCGCGCCGAAGGTACCCGCGAGCCGATCGCCAGTTCAGGAAGATCCGGAGCCGGCCGGTCCGGAACGCCTGTGCATCGTCGATACGGCGCCGATCGTCCGACGACAAGCCGGGGCAGTCGCGCCACTTCGCCTGGATCTTGAGGTCCTGGCGCCGGATCCGCTCGGGATCGGCCGATGCCTGCTCGGTGTGGCGGCGATACCAGTAGAGCGGGCGGTTCACGAAGTGCACGTCGCTTCTGAGCGCCACGCGCAGGAAGAGGTCGACGCCCTCGCCCGGCTGTCCGAGCGTCGCGTCCCAGCCACCCGTTTGGTCGAACACGCTCCGCCGCAGCACCGACACGCTCTCCATGACCGGTGCCCAGCAGTAGATCGACACAATCGGCGTGAGCGGCTCGATGTCAGGGATACAGCGCACGCCGAACCGCGACGGACGATAGCGCGGCGCGTGTTCCTTCGGCACCTCGACGTCGTGCTCGTCCATGCACCGGTAATCGCAATAGGCGAGGCCGACCTTTTCGTGAGCGTCGAGATAACCGACCATCGTCTCTAGCATGTCGGGCTCGATGCGGTCGTCGGCGTCGAGGAAGTACACGTAGCGGCTATCGAGGGCGCCCGCCGTATAGCCCGCGTTCCTCGCGCGGCCAACGCCGCCCTGAGCCTGCCGCACGACTCGCACCCGCGAATCCTCGCTCGCGAACCGCTCCACGATCGGCACGGATCCGTCGCTGCTGCCGTCGTCGACGACGATTTGTTCCCAGTCGCGAAACGTCTGACGCCGAACGCTCTCGAGGAGCGCGCCGACGTACCGCTCGGCGTTGTGGCACGGCGTGACGATGGAGATTTTCGGCATCAGGCTCCGACGAGCTCCCGCTCGCGGTCCATCGAGAGGGCCAGCTCGAACTCCGGGATCACGGGGCTCTGGAGATCCGGCAGGACTTCGAGCACGCCGAAGTAGGCCGCGGCCGTGACGGTGAAGGCCGGTACGCGTTCGACCCACAACGCGACGTCGGCGCTCTCGGCGACATAGACCATCAGGTAGTACGCGCCGGGCACGAGCTTCGGAGACTTGATGCGGTACTGCGCGCGCACGGTCGTGCCGGTCGAGAACGTCAACGAATCGACGACGAGCTTCGAGCGGGCGTGAAGCACCGTCTCGTCGCGCTCGTTGGTGATGTTGATGTCGAGATCGACGTCGCGGAGGTCTCGATTGCCGATGTGTAGCGTGAAGCGGAGGCACACGTCGCTGTCGGCGCGGAGCTCGGAGTGACCGTCGCTTTCGAGGCCGCCCCACTCGACCAACGGTGTGCGGACGCGGTAGTGCGCGCCGCCGTCGCCGGCCATAGCCTGGTAGCGCTGCACGACCTCGCTCGTCCGACCCTCGGCGACGATCCGGCCGCCGTCGAGCAGGTAGGCGCGCGAGCAGAGCGCGCTGACGAGGGCGAGATTGTGGCTCACGAAGAGCAGCGTGCGCCGGCTGGACCGCGCCACGCTGTCCATCTTCTGCAGGCACTTCTTCTGGAACGCGGCGTCGCCGACGGCCAGTACCTCGTCGATGACGAGAATGTCTGGCTCGAGGTGAGCAGCGACCGCGAACGCGAGCCTGACGTACATGCCCGACGAGTAGTACTTGACCTGGGTGTCGAGGAACCGCTCGACCTCCGCGAACGCGACGATCTCGTCGAACTTCGCGGCAATCTCGCGCCGGCTCATGCCGAGCATCGCCCCGTTCAGGAAGATGTTCTCTCGCCCGGTCAGCTCGGGATGGAACCCCGTGCCCACCTCGAGTAGGCTCGCCAGCCGGCCACGGACGACCGCCCGACCCTCGGTCGGCTCGGTGATGCGGGACAGGAGCTTCAGCAACGTCGACTTCCCCGCTCCGTTCCTCCCGATGATCGCGATGCTCTCACCAGGGAGGACGTCGAACGTGATGTCGCGGAGCGCCCAGAAATCCTCGACTGTTGATTCGGGAGCGACGTAGCCCTGCGCGCGGCGGGCGGCCCGCTGGATCATTTTCTTCAACGCGCCGCTGATGGCGTCGCGCAGCATATCGGGCCCTTTGGCCGCCGCCTGGCGGATCGAATACCGCTTGCCGAGGCCCTTGGCCGAAATGATTGGACGGGACGTCTGAGAGATCACAAGCGGTCCGCGAACGTCCCCTCGACGCTCGCGAAATAGCGAAGGCCGAAAACGAGTGCCACGATCACGGTGACGGCCGAGACGAGCGTGACGACCGGCGCGGGCGGCGGCGCGCCGAGCAGCGACCACCGAACACCTTCGATAACTCCCGTCATCGGGTTCGCGGCAAAGAGCAGCGTCCACCGGGACGGCACCACCGACAGCGGATAGGCGATCGGACTTGCAAAGAGCCAGGCCTGCGCGATGAACGGCAGAACGAACCTGACGTCGCGGTAACGCGCGGTGAGCGCCGCCAGCCAGATGCTGACCGCGAGCGCAGTCACGACGGCCAGCAGCAGAAACGCGGGAAGCCAGAGAGCCTCGGGACCCGGCGCGACGCCGAACCAGATCATCGATGCAGCCAGCAGAAGGAACGCCATCGCGAGATCGACGAGCGGAGTGATCACCGACGCCAGCGGGATGATCACGCGCGGGAAGTAGATCTTTCCTATCAGCTGCTGGCTGCCGACGACCGACGTGCTTCCGGATGTGAAGGCCGTCGAGAAGTACGTCCACGGCACCAGGCCCGCGATGGCGAAAAGCGGATACGGGAGGCCTGCGGACGGGAGATTCGCGACGCGCCCGAACGACACCGAGAAGATCACCGCGGTCGTGAGCGGCTGGATGATTGCCCATCCGGCGCCGAGCGCGGTCTGTTTGTAGCGCACCTTCACGTCGCGCCAGACGAAGAACCACAACAGATCGCGATACTCCCAGACCTCGAGCAGCTTGCGGAAGCTCCACGGACCCGACGGCTCGATGACGATCGCCGTCGCGTCCTGCTGATCTGGTGACGCCGATGCGAGCGCGAGTTCCATCAGGCAACCGACGCGATCATCTGACCGAGAATCCCGAGCGACCACGGCCGCGTCCAGTGCAGTCGTCCTCCCTGCCAATCGGTCCAGATGCGATCCGGCACGCCGCGCGCCAGCCAGGCTCGTGCAGCGAGCTGCTGCATGCCCTCTCGGACAATCGGCGCCAGCTCGCCGCCGATCCATCGAGCAAAAGGCAGCGTGAATCCCTGCTTCGGACGGCCGACGACGAGCGGCCGTACGAGCGGCGAGACCGCGGCGGAAAGCAGGCGCTTGTTCTCGAGAAGTTGTGGGTGGAACCCGAGCTCCGGCCACACGACGTCGGCGAGCTGATGGTCCACGAGCGGCACTCGCACTTCGAGGCCGTGCGCCATCGACATGACATCGGTATCTCGCAGCAGCTGCGCGCCGAGATAGAGCCGCGTCTCGAGCCTGCTGATCGAAGCGAGCGGCGATTCGTCGCCGGATGGCTCCAGCAGTCCCCGCTCGACGTCCCGAAGATCGAGCGCCGGAGACCTCAGCTCGGGTGCATCTCGAAGCGCGTCGCCGGCGATCGCGTCGATTTCCGTCGGCAGCCAGAGTCCGCGCTGAACCCGGTAGGCCTCGGTGAGGTTGCCGTTCGTGCTGGCAAAATGACTCCATCGCGCGCGGAGCCGCGGCGCGATCATCGGCTCGACCATCCGGCCGAGAACCGGCCATACGGGCGCGGTAAGCCGCTTCAACGTCATGGCCGGAGGGAGCCGTCGAAACGAGGGATAGCCGCCGAACAGCTCGTCGCCGCCCGTTCCCGAGAGCACCGCCTTGATGCCGGTGGCGGCCACGGCGCCGGAAATCGAGTACGTGTTGACGCCGTCGATCGTCGGCTGATCGAGATGCGCCAGCATGCGCGGCAAGGCCGACGCGATCCCACGCGGGTCGATCTGCAATTCGTGATGTTTAGCGCCGAGCCGCCCGGCAATCTCCCGGGCACGCCCGCTCTCGGACGATTCGTGATCGAAGCCAACCGTGAACGTCTGGATGTCGGCGGCGCCGGCGGCCGCGGCCGCTGACAGAATGGCCGACGAGTCGATGCCCGAGGAGAGGAACACGCCGACGGGCACATCCGCCACGAGGTGCGCTCGCACGCTGTCGCGTACGGCGTCGACCGCCTGCGCGGCGAACTCCCTCGAAGGCCGCGGCTTCCTGTGAATCGAGCGATAGGTCTCGCGCGAATCGGCAAACTCACCGCGACTGTCGCGTCCGTCCGCACGCCACATCAGCCACGCGCCGGGCGGAAGGACTTCGGCACCATGACGCCACGCCAATGGAGGTGGAACGCTGCCCCACGACAGGTAGGCCAGAAGGCCGAGCGCCGACGGACCGCCGTCGATGAGACCGCTTCGAGCCAACGCGCCGAGCTCCGATGCGAACGCCAGTTGATCGCGCGACCTCGCGACGTAGAGCGGTTTGATCCCGAATCGGTCGCGGGCGAGGATCAACGTCCGCTCGCGAACGTTCCAACACGCCAGCGCGAACATCCCGCGAACTCTCGCGAGCGCATCGGGCCCGTAGGTCGCGAGGAGCGCCATCAGCACCTCGGTATCGCTCGTCGTCTGGAACCGAGCGCCGGAGGATTCCAGGGTCTTCCTGAGCTCACGGTAGTTGAAGATTTCCCCGTTGAAGACAATGACGTGATGGCCGCTGGCCGAGCGCATCGGCTGCGCGGCTTCGGGCCGGGGATCGATGATGGCCAGCCGGGTATGCACGAGCAGCGCGTCGTGATCGGCCGACGCCCAGGAGGCGTGGCCGTCAGGACCGCGATGAGCAAGGGCCGCCGACAACGTAAGGGCGAGCGTGTCGTGATCTTCGATCGGCGCCCCGCGCCGGACCACGCCCGCCAAACCACACATTAGAAGAAGCGTTGAGGAATCTGGATGGTATCGCCTGGCTTCACCGGGTCGGGAAGTTCCACGCTGGCCTCGACGCGCTTATTGTCGACCGTCCGGACGATCTTGATCCGCCGATCGGAGCCGCGGTCGCTCAGGCCGCCGGCAAGGGAGATCGCCTGGAGCACCGTCAACCCTGACTCATAGATATACGAGCCAGGATTCTTGACGTGGCCCGTGATGAAGAACGTCTGCGCCTTGGGTACGAAAATGGTGTCGCCGTCCTGCAGCGTCACGTTCTGCCCGGCCCGGCCCATCTGCAGCTCCTTGATGTTGATGCGGGTCATCTCCGCGTCCTTGTCGTCCTCGGGCAACGTCGGCTCGCCCGGCTGCGGACGCTTCGGATGGACGACGACGAGCTCGTTGCTCGCAGCCGTCGTCGGCGAGCCCGCCAGCGCGAGCGCCTCGATGAGCGCCATCCTTCCGGTCATCGTGAGCTTCCCTGGTGACCGTACTTCGCCGATCACGAAGACGCTCTGGCTCTTGTACTGATCCACGTCGACCCTGACCTGCGCGTTCCTCATGAAGCCGTCGTTCAGGCGCTTCGCAATCTCCTCCTGAAGATCGCGAAGCGTCAGACCGCTGGCGACGATGTGCCCGATGAGCGGAAAAGTGATGACGCCGTCGGTGTCGACGCGGTACTTGCTGCTCAGTTCGGGCTCGTCGAAGACCGTGATCGTCAGCAGGTCCTGCGAGCCGATCACATACGCGTCCGACGATGCCGGCGGCGGATGGTCGGGCGTTTTCGGAATAGGCGCCTGCTGAGTGGCCGACGCGAGGATCATCAGAACGGCAAGGAGTGGCAGTCTCATGGCACGTCTTCTATTGGGTGAACGGTCACGGATGCGTTGCGCAGCGGGATGCTGAGCTGTCGCGCTTTTCGGTACAGGTTGGGCCGCTGAATGCCGAGCGCGGACGCCGCGTCGGCAATGTTCCAATCGTGCTGCTCGAGCACACCGACGATATATGCGCGCTCGAAGCGAAGGCGCGCTTCGCGAAGGGGCAACAGCGGGTTCTCAGGGTTCGCAGGGTTCTCGTAGTTCTGAGAACCCAGCGAACCTTGAGAATTTTGAGAACCTCGAGGACCCATTTTTTGGCGACAGCTTCGCCCTGTGACTTACATCTGCAATCGGATCGGCGCGCCGGGAAACCTCCCGCGGAGGAACCCTTTCTGAAATCGGCAACCCGACGAACCTCAGTAATGTCCGTCTCTCCGGTTATCGACCCGTGGAGATGTATCAGTTAGGAAATGCGAGAAACCGGGAAGGGGTGTGCGGCGTGTGGATCTGTGAACAAATTGCGCCTGAGACTGGCTGACTGAGACTGGCCGACTGGTGACTTTGACTGGTGACTAGTGACTGATGACTGGCGACTACGATGGTTCAGACCGCCAGATCCGTCATGTTGGCGGCGGATGGTAGCATAGTGCTCGGTTGCGAACCGGCGGGCGAAAGTGGCGGAACTGGCAGACGCGCCGGACTTAGGATCCGGTAGCCGAAAGGCTTTGGGGGTTCGACTCCCCCCTTTCGCATTCAGGGCCGCGCGGCCACGAATCGAACCACTCCATCAGCAGAAGGACACCGGAACCATCAACTCATGAAGACGGAGTTCGTCGACGTCAACGACACGCGAAAAAATGTGCACGTCGAGATCCCGAGCGACGTAGTCGACGCGGAAATCGAGCGCCTGGCGCGCGACTACTCGCGCAAGGCGCGCGTGCCGGGGTTTCGCCCGGGCAAGGTGCCGCCGCGGGTCATCAAGCAGCGCTATCGCGACCAGATTCTGCACGACCTCGCGCACGATCTCATCCCGCGCGCCGTCGACGATGCGCTCAGGGAACGGGGCGTCGAGCCGGTGGATACGCCGGACATCCGCGACGTCACGCTCGAAGCGGGGCGGCCGCTCACGTTCACGGCGTCGTTCGACACGGTGCCCTCGTTCGACCCCGGCGATTTCTCGGAGATCACGCTGCACCGGCGATCGGGCAAGGTGGAGGACGAGGCGGTCGACGGAGCGCTCGAGCGTCTGCGGCAGCGGGCGGCGCGGTTCGAGCCGGTCGAAGGGCGGGCCGTCGAAGCCGGCGACACGGTCGTCGCCGATCTCGAGCGGCGCCAGGGGGGAGGACTGATCATCACCGAGAGCCCCGAGCCGCCCCCTCCAGTCCCGCCGGAGACGTTCGAGAACGTCTCAGTCGACCTCGGCGCCCCGTCGAACCCTCCCGGCTTCGACGAGCACCTCCTCGGTCTGGAGCCAGGCGCGGTCACGACGTTCACCTCGCACTACCCTGCCGATTACGCTGTGACGGAATTGGCCGATAAAGACGTCACATACACGGCGACCGTGAAATCAATCAAACGACGCGTGGTGCCGGCGCTCGACGACGAGCTCGCGAAAGACATCGGCGAGTTCGATACGCTGGACGCGCTGCGCACCCGCGTGCGCAAGGACCTGGAGCACGAAGCGAAACACGACGTGGAGCGCGAGGTGCGCTCCGAACTCATGAAGCAGCTCGCGGCCCGCGTACCGTTCGAGGTGCCGGCATCGCTCGTCGACCGCGAGATCGATCGCCGAATCGAGGAGTTCGCGCGGCGGCTGATGGATCAGCAGATCGACCCGCGGCAGGCCGGCGTCGATTGGAACGCGTTCCGCGAAAGCCAGACGGGTGCCGCGCGCGAGGCGGTGGGAGCGGCCCTGTGTCTCGACGAAGTCGCGCGGCGCGAGCACATCGAGGTGACGCCCGAGGAGATCGAGAGCGACATCGCACGGTACGCGGAGCGGACGGGGCGGAATTCCGCGTCGGTCCGGGCGCGTCTCGAAAAGGAGGGCGGGCTGTCGCGGATCGCGGCGGGCCTGCGGCGGGACAAGTCGATTGACTTCGTGATGGGGCGTGCTAAAATTATGGACGCGTAATACTTTCCCGCGCGTCCATTTCCCCGACAATTTCACCTATGCGTCACCAGCTTCCGGACCCGCGTCTGCAGCTCGTACCGATGGTCGTCGAACAGACCAACCGCGGCGAGCGCGCCTACGACATCTTTTCGCGCCTGCTCAAGGACAGCATCATCTTCATCGGCACGCCGATCGACGACGCGGTGGCCAACCTCGTCATCGCCCAGATGCTGTTTCTCGAGGCCGAGGATCCCGACAAGGACATCATGCTGTACATCAACAGCCCGGGCGGCTCGATCACCGCTGGGCTGGCGATCTACGACACGATGCAGTTCATCAAGCCGGACGTCCAGACCACCTGCATCGGGCAGGCGGCCTCGATGGCGGCGGTCCTCCTGGCGGCCGGAAGCCGTTCGAAGCGCTTTTCGCTGCCGAATGCCCGGATTGTCATCCACCAGCCCCTGATGTCTGGTTTGGCGGGCCAAGCGACCGATATTGATATTGCAGCCCGCGAAATCCTGCGCATGCGGGAGCGCATCAACGACATTCTCGTGCATCACACGGGGCAGCCGCTCAAGCGTATCCAGGACGATACGGAACGCGACTACATCATGAACGCCGAGCAGGGCAAGGAATACGGTATTATTGATGATGTCATCCGGAAGCGGTCCTAGACCTCAAACGGATGGGCGGCCGATGGTGAACCCATGGTGAAAAAGTCCGGCGAGAGCGAGGTGTTGCGCTGCTCGTTCTGCAATAAGGATCAGAACGACGTCCGCAAGCTCATCGCGGGCCCGACCGTGTTCATCTGCGATGAATGCGTTGAGGTCTGCAACGACATCATCGCCGACGACAACCGGTTCGAGAACCGGGGGACCCGCTCCTCGCTCCCGACCCCTTCGGAAATCAAGAAGTTCCTCGACGAGTACGTCATCGGCCAGGAGCGCACGAAGAAGAAGCTGGCCGTCGCGGTTTACAACCACTACAAGCGCATCGAGATCCAGAAGCAGCCGCGCAGCCGGAACGACATCGAGCTGACGAAGTCGAACATCCTGCTCATCGGCCCGACCGGCACCGGCAAGACGCTTCTCGCCCAGACGCTCGCCAAGCTCCTCTCCGTCCCGTTCACGATCGTCGACGCGACGACGCTGACCGAGGCGGGTTATGTCGGCGAGGACGTCGAGAACATCATCCTCAAGCTCCTGCAGGCAGCCGGCGGCGACATCGAGAAGTGCCAGCAGGGCATCATCTACATCGACGAAGTCGACAAGATCTGCCGCAAGGACGAGAACCCCTCGATCACGCGCGACGTGTCGGGTGAGGGGGTGCAGCAGGCGCTGCTCAAGATCCTCGAGGGCACGGTGGCCAACGTCCCGCCGCAGGGCGGACGCAAGCACCCGCACCAGGAGTTCTTCCAGGTCGACACGACCAACATCCTCTTCATCTGCGGCGGCGCGTTCGTCGGCCTCGACAAGGCGATCGAGCGGCGCGTCGGGAAGAAGACGCTCGGGTTCAAGGCCGAGGTCAAGTCGCTCCGCGGCCGCGACATCGGTGCGACGCTCGAGCAACTCGAGCCGCAGGATCTCATCAAGTACGGGCTCATTCCCGAGTTCGTCGGTCGGCTGCCGGTCATCGGCACGCTGCACGAGCTCGACAAGCAGGCGCTCATCCAGATTCTCACGCAGCCGCGCAACGCCATCACGCGTCAGTACGTGAAGCTGTTCGAGTACGAGAACGTCAAGCTCCGATTCACCGACGACGCGCTCGAGGCGATCGCGGAATCGGCGCTCGAACGGAAGATCGGCGCGCGCGGCCTCCGGATGATCATCGAGGACCTCATGCTCGACCTGATGTACCAGGTCCCGAACCAGAAGAAGGTCCGCGAGGTCACCATCACACGCGAGGCCGTGATGGCCAAGGATAAGCCGATCGCGCTCATCGAGAAGGCTGGCTAAGATCCGAATCGTCGATTTGGTAATCTGGGAGCTGTTGATCTGTACCCAGTCGACAATCGACAATTGAAAATCGACAATCGAACATACTGAGGAGCCGTTTTTGGAAGTCTACGAAACCCTCCCGATCGTGCCGCTTCGCGACGTCGTCGTCTTCCCTCACATGATGATGCCGTTCGTCATCGGACGGCCGAGCTCCACCCGCGCCCTCGAACACGCCCTGCTCAAGGACAAACGAATCTTCCTCGCGGCCCAGCACGACGCGTCGATCGACGACCCGCGCCCCGAGGACATCTATACGATGGGCTGCGTCGCCAACGTGGTGCAGAGCCTCAAGCTGCCCGACGGCAACATCAAGGTGCTCGTCGAAGGCGTCGATCGCGCCCGCGCCGTCGAGTGGAAGGAAGACAAAGGCTTCTACCGCGTCGTGGTGAAGGTGCTGCCGAAGCAGAAGGAGACCGCGGGCGACGCCGAGAGCACGATGAGCCGCGTCGTGTCGCTCTTCGAGCAGTACGTCAAACTGTCGAACAACCTGCACTACGACGCGATGATCGCGGCCGTCCGCGTCGACGATCCCGGCAAGCTCGCCGACACGATCGCCGCGCACCTCCTCGTGGGCGTCGACGAGAAGCAGAACCTTCTCGAGATCATCTCGCCCATCGAACGGCTCAACCGCATCGCCGGCATCCTCGAAATTGAAGTGGACAAGCTCCAGGTCGACCGCCGCATCCAGTCTCGCGTCAAGAAGCAGATGGAGAAGGCGCAGAAGGAGTACTACCTCAACGAGAAGATGAAGGCGATCCAGAAGGAACTTGGCCGCAAGGACGAGAAGGGCAACGAGGTCGACGAGCTGAAGAAGAAGATCGAACAGGCGAAGATGCCGAAGGAGGTCGAGGAGAAGGCCGTCCAGGAGCTGAAGCGCCTCGAAGCCATGCCGCCGATGTCGGCCGAGGCGACCGTTTCGCGCAACTACCTCGACTGGCTCATCGCGGTGCCGTGGCACAAGAAGACGCGCGAGAGCCGCGATCTCAAGCGCGCCGAAGAGATCCTCCACGAAGACCACTACGGTCTCGAGAAGATCAAGGAGCGCATCCTCGAGTTCCTTGCCGTTCGCGCCCTCGTGAAGAAGCCGAAAGCCACGATCCTCACCTTCTCCGGGCCTCCCGGAGTCGGCAAGACGTCGCTCGCCAAGTCGATTGCGCGCGCGATGAACCGCAAGTTCGTCCGCCTGTCGCTCGGCGGCGTCCGCGACGAGGCCGAGATCCGCGGCCACCGCCGGACGTACATCGGCGCCTTCCCCGGCCAGATCATCCAGATGATGAAGAAGGCCGGGTCGATGAACCCGGTGTTCCTGCTCGACGAAGTCGACAAGATGTCGATGGACTTCCGCGGGGATCCCTCGGCGGCGCTCCTCGAGGTGCTCGATCCCGAACAGAATCACACGTTCCTGGATCACTACCTCGACGTCGAATACGACCTCTCGAACGTCATGTTCATCTGCACGGCGAACGTGCTCCATACGATTCCGCAGGCGCTTCGCGATCGCATGGAAGTGCTGCAGCTCGCCGGCTACACCGAACTCGAGAAGATCGAAATCGCCAAGAAGTTCCTCGCGCCGAAGGCCATCGAGGGCGTCGGCCTGACCAAGGAGAACGTCGCGTTCACCGAGGAGGCGATTCAGACGGTCATCCAGCGCTACACGCGGGAGGCGGGCGTCAGAAACCTCGAGCGCGAGATTTCGTCCATCTGCCGCAAGGTGGCGCGCAAGGTGGTCGTCGAAGGCACCAAGTTCAGCGAGGAGATCACCACCGAGAAGGTGACGCAGTACCTCGGCGTGCCGCGCTTCCGCAACACGATGGCGGAGGAATCGAACGAGATCGGCATCGCGACGGGGCTGGCGTGGACGGAGGTCGGCGGCGAGATTCTCGTCACGGAAGCCACGCTTATGTCGGGCAAGGGGCACCTGACGCTCACCGGCAAGCTCGGCGACGTCATGCAGGAGTCGGCCCAGGCGGCCATGAGCTACGTGCGCTCGAAGGCCGAGGAGTTCGGCATCCCGAAGGAGTTCAACCGCAAGACCGACGTCCACGTGCACGTGCCCGAGGGAGCGATTCCGAAGGACGGTCCCTCGGCCGGCATCACGCTCGCCACGGCGCTGGTGTCGGCGCTCACGCGCGTGCCGGTCAGAAAAGACGTCGCGATGACCGGTGAGATCACGCTCCGCGGCAAGGTCCTGCCGATCGGCGGCGTCAAGGAGAAGGTGCTCGCGGCCCACCGCGCCGGCGTGAAGAACATCGTCCTGCCGAAGGACAACGAGAAGGATCTGGCGGACATCCCGAAGAACGTGCTCGACACGCTCAACGTCTACATGGTCCAGACGATGGACGAAGTGCTGAAGATCGCCTTGACCGAGCCGGTGGCCGGCCGCCTCCCCGCGGCTGCCCAGGACGCGCCGGTCGACGGCACCATCGCGGACGACACGATCACCCATTGATGATCCGGGCAGGACAGGCATCCTCCCTTCCGCCCTGTGAGAGTCGACGCCAGCTTCGTCAGGAGCGCCGCGGGCGCCGACGACCTTCCGGCCGATGAGGCGCCGGTCGTCGCGCTCGTCGGACGCTCGAATGTCGGCAAGTCGAGCCTGATCAACGCGCTGACCGGCGGCCGGCACCTCGCCCGGTCAGGCCGGGCGCCCGGGACGACACGGCTGGCGAACATCTACCGAGTCCGGCGGGGGTTGAAGCCGGCGCTCTACATCGTCGATTTACCGGGGTACGGGTACGCGCGCCGTTCTCGAAACGCCAGGGAGCCTGCCCCAAGCGAAATCGAGGGGTTCGAGGAAGTCGCCGCGGCGGTGTTCAGACGGCGGCCGATCGCCCTGCTCCTCGTCGACGCGCGGCATACGGCCCTCGAGAGCGATAGCCAGGCGTGGCGCTGGCTTCGCACGGCAACCGACGAGCGGGCGCTCGTCGCCACCAAGGTAGACAAGCTCGCGCGCGGCCAGCGGATCCGCGCGATCGATCAACTCGAATCCGCGTTTGAAGGCACGGTGGTGCCCGTTTCGGCGGTCACCGGCGAAGGATTGGACGAACTGTGGAAACTAATCGAGACACTAGCGAACCTCAACCCCAACAGCCGCAGGCGCCGCGCTCCGGCCCGCGCGGCAACGGCGCCGCAACCCCCGACAAGATAGAGAAGATCGAGCTCTCCACGCTCAAGGACATGAGCGTGGGCGCGCTGACGAAGATCGCCAAGCAGCTCGAGGTGCCCGGGGCGACCGGCATGCGCAAGCAGGAGCTCATCTTCGAGATCCTGAAGGCGCGCGCCGAGAAGAGCGGCCTCATCTTCTCCGAGGGAGTGCTCGAGGTTCTGCCAGACGGGTTCGGCTTCCTGCGCGCGCCCGACTACAACTATTTGCCCGGTCCCGACGACATCTACGTCTCGCCGTCACAAATCCGGAAGTTCGATCTCCACACCGGCGACACCGTCTCCGGGCAGATCAGGCCGCCGAAGGACGGCGAGCGCTACTTCGCGCTCATCAAGGTCGAAGCGGTGAACTTCGAGCCGCCGGAGGGCGCGCGCGAGAAGGTGTTCTTCGAAAACCTCACGCCGCTCTACCCGCAGAGCCGTATCGCGCTCGAGACCGACGGCGAAAACCTCTCGGCCCGCGTCCTCGACCTGATGGTGCCGATCGGCAAGGGACAGCGCGGCCTGATCGTCGCGCCGCCGCGCACCGGCAAGACGATGCTGCTCCAGAACATCGCGAACAGCATCACGCGGAACCACCCCGAGGTGTACCTGATCGTGCTGCTCATCGATGAGCGGCCGGAAGAAGTGACCGACATGCAGCGGTCGGTGAACGGCGAAGTGATCTCGTCGACCTTCGACGAGCCGGCGCAGCGGCACGTGCAGGTGGCCGAGATGGTCATCGAGAAAGCGAAGCGCCTCGTCGAGCACAAGAAGGACGTCGTCATCCTCCTCGACTCGATCACCAGGCTGGCCCGCGCCTACAACACGATCGTTCCACCGTCGGGCAAGGTGCTCTCTGGCGGCGTCGATAGCAACGCTCTTCAGCGGCCGAAGCGCTTCTTCGGCGCCGCGCGCAACATCGAAGAGGGCGGATCGCTGACGATCATCTCGACGGCACTGGTCGACACCGGATCCCGCATGGACGAGGTGATCTTCGAGGAGTTCAAGGGCACCGGCAATCTGGAGATCCACCTCGACCGCAAGCTCACCGACCGGCGCGTGTTCCCGTCGATCGACATCCAGAAGAGCGGGACGAGAAAGGAAGAGCTCCTTCTGCAGAAGGAAGACCTCAACCGCGTCTGGGTGCTGCGCAAGGTGCTGACGCCGCTGTCGCCCGTCGAGGCGATGGAGCTCCTCCTGTCGAAGATGGCGAAGACGAAGACCAACCAGGACTTCCTCGCGTCGATGTCGAACGGCAAGGGATAGCGGCCGGCCTCAGCGCTCCTCCGCGTCCTCAGCGTCCTCCGCGTTGCATCGCTTTCCGTGCAACCCTCCATTGACATCAGCCTTGCACGGCCCGAGGCTGAAGTGTCATGGGATCACGCTGCCGCGCCTGCACGATCGTTCCGCCCTATATCCTTCACCGGATCGCGGAGTCAGGAGATCCGGTGCTTCGAGCGCGCGCACGTGACGCTCTCGCACTGACCGAACAGCTGCGCGGGCGGCGCTCGGTGCTCGATCAGTCCGTCGGCACGGTGCCGGCGGGCGTCAAGCGCCGCAGCGTCTACGACGCGAAGCATGGCACTCGCCTGCCTGGCACGCTCGTGCGGGGCGAAGATGGACCTTCCTCCGCGGACAACACGGTCGAGGAAGCCTTCGGCGGCGCGGGCGACACCTACGATTTCTATCGCACCATCTTCGGCCGATCCTCGATCGACGATCGAGGCGCGAGGCTCGATTCGTCGGTGCACTACGGGGTGGAGTTCAACAACGCGTTCTGGGACGGCCGCCAGATGGTGTATGGCGACGGGGATGGTGAAATATTCCTGCGCTTCACCGCCTGCCTCGACGTCATCGCCCACGAGCTGACACACGGCGTGACCGGCGTTGAAGCAAACCTCGAGTACCACGATCAGTCTGGCGCGCTCAACGAGTCGATGTCGGACGTGTTCGGCGCGCTGGTGAAGCAGTGGCATCTGGGTCAGGACGTGCGGGAAGCCGATTGGCTGATTGGCGCCGGACTCCTCGGCCCCTCGATCCACGGCGTGGCGCTCCGCTCGATGAAAGCGCCGGGCACCGCCTACGATGATCCGGTCCTCGGCAAGGATCCGCAGCCGTCCGTCATGAAGGACTTCGTGAAAACGTCGCGCGATGGCGGGGGCGTTCACATCAACTCGGGCATCCCAAACCACGCGTTCTACCTCGCGGCCGTGGCGATCGGCGGCCGCGCATGGGAGAAGGCCGGCGCGATCTGGTACGACGCCCTCACGACGCATCTGAGGCCGACGTCCGACTTTCAGGCCGCCGCGGATGCGACGCGCACCGCGGCAGCGGTCCGCTTCGGGGTGAAGAGCGCTGAGGAACAGGCGGTCCGGGAGGCGTGGGCGGCGGTCGGCATCACGGCGAACGCCGCCGCGCTGACCTGACGCGCTCGCGGACGATCCGATCGGCCTCCCGCGACGCCCAATCGATCAGCCGCGCCAACGCTGGCATCCGCGATTGGCCCTGGATCGAGATCTCCGTGTGCCGGCCGTCGCCAGCCTCGATCACGAGGCGGAACTCGAAGGCGTCTGGCGACACGCGCTCAGAAGCGACGCTTCCCGCGGATGCAGTGGTCACGAGCGTCGCCGCCGTGTCCGCCAGGAGGACGCACTCATCGGACTCCAGCGGGCGGCGATAGTCGGGCGCGGCGACAACCTCGCCCTCGGATCGATCGAGCGTCACCGTCGCGCCGACTTCGAGGCCTGGCGCGGCCCCGAACCCACCGGACCGCTCGAACTCGATCCTCATCGGGTCGATTGTAGAACCTGAAACCCGAAAGCCCTACCACGGAGGACACGCGGACGAACGGGCGTGAATTTGGTAATTGTCGATTGTCGATTGTCGATTTGGGGATCCACAGCGGGCACGCCAATCGACAATTACCAGATCGAAAATTGAAAATTCCCAAAACCTCTGTGTTAGAGCTTTTAGGATGTCAGAGTTATAATGAGAGTTTTGGGAAGAGCCCAAGGAGCCAGTCGTGAAGCCAACGATCCACCCGAAGTACTTCGACGTCGAGGCCAGGTGCGCCTGCGGGGCGACGTGGAAGACCCGCTCGACCAAACCCGAGCTGCACCTCGAAATCTGTTCCAACTGCCACCCGTTCTTCACCGGCCGGCAGAAGCTGATCGATACGGAAGGCCGCGTCGAGCGGTTTACGAAGAAGTTCGGCGCTCAGACGTCCGAGACCAGGAAGAAGGCCGCAGCGGCGGCGAAGAAGAAGCCTGCTAGCGCGACACGCTGACGTCTCGAATCTTCAATTTTCGATCTGGTAATTGTCGATTTCAGCAATCGACATTTGAAGATCACCAAATCGACAATTCCTGATTTTTCGATCGATTCGGTCGAGTCGGTGGCGAACCGACTCGCGCCACGCGGGGGGCGCTCCTGACTGGAGCGCCTGCGCCGCGAATCTCTTCGCTGTCTCCAGATCCCTCGCGCGGTGCTCGTGGTGGACAGCCAGCGCTTCGTTCGCTTCGCGGGCGAGGTGCGCCGGGCAGCCCGAGACTTCCAGCAGCCGGACCCAGCACGTGGCAGCCTCCCTGTAACGCCGCAGCCGTCTAAGCGTTCGCGCGAGCGTCCGCAGCGCCTCGATCCGGATCGCGCCGTCGGCGCTCGCGGCGGCAAGCCCGAGCGGCTCGAGCGCGCGCTCCTCGAGTCCGTGCCTCGCATAGAGGTTGCCCAGCGCCAGCAGCTCGCGGCTCGTCCTCGCCTCTGCCGCTCCGCCCGCGACGAGGTGCAGCAGCCGCGCCGTGAGTCCGGCCAGCGACATGAGGTCGAGCCGGTTGTGGTCGAGCACCACGGCGAGCGGCCTCACGTCGCCGGTTCGAACGAAACGGAAGTACCGCTCCGGAATCTGATAGCCGGACACGTCGCCGACGCGGTCGGCGCCGAGCACGTGCTCTTCGAGCTCCCGCAACGAGCATCCCGCCGTTGACGGCGTCGGGTCCGCGCGCTCTTCGTGCCGATCGGCGGCGCTCGGTCCCCAGAATTGGCGCGCCGGATGGAGGACGTCGATGTGCGGCAGCCCTTCCCCGACCCACGAACGGCGATGGAAGAGAAACCGCGTCTCGAGGAGCGGCGCATCGAATGATTTCCCGTTGAAGCTGACGAGGGCTCCGGCGCGACCGATCTCGGCCGCAACAGCCTCGAGCATGACCGGCTCGTCGGAGAAGCGGACGAGCAGATACTGACGCGTGACGAACGCGCCTTCGTCGTCGAACGCGCCGCACCCGACGAGAAATGGATACGTGCCCGCGCCGCCTGCCAATCCCGTCGTTTCGAGATCGATGAACAGAAACGGCGGCGCGACCGCCGTCCCCTTCGCGATGAAATGGGCGTGGTGAGCGAGGCCGGTCAGCGAGTCCGCCACGTCGCCGATTCGGCCGGTGCCCAGGGCTGCGCTTCGCGGCGTGCGGTGTTCGACGCAGAAACACACGCCGCCGGCAACGCTCCGCCACTCACCAGCAAGCACCGATTCGATTGGCAGCGCCGCTCGCGTCTCCGCTGCCGCCGCAATTGCGGGCGCCACGTCTGCCTGACGGACCATCGATCGCGCCTGGGGAGCGACGATGGCGCGAAGCCGGTCGGCGAGGACCGTCACGCGATCCGCTCCAGCTCGCTCCCGGCCGCGCCGGCAATCAGCAGATCGACCATCCGAAGCGCCGCCGCCTTGGCGAGCGGTCCGGTGTCCCCCACCGGCCCGACGCACGCGGGGCAGCCGCTCTCACACTCGCACTCGCCGATCAGACGTCGCGTTCCGCGCAGCAGCTCGCCTCGCATCCGGAAGAGCGGCTCGCTGAACCCGATGCCGCCGGGGTAGTTGTCGTAGACGAAGATCGTCGCGTGCGAGTCTGACGCATCGACAACGCCCGCTTCAGAGCCGGCGATCGAGATGCCAATGTCGTGTCCGTCGCACATCAGCAGGAGCCGCGCGACGTGGCGCATCGCGAAGGCGAGGCCCACGATGCCGTCGCGCCGATCGTCTGCCGCGAACGGCAGCGTACCAAGCGCCTGCGCAGGAATGGCCAGCCAGAACGAGGTCGTGTGCATCTGCTGCTCGGGCAAATCGAGCTCGCCCGAGCCGACGTTCTCGTTCGTGTAGAACCGGATCTTCTTGAATCCCACGACGCGCGACACGACGTGCACTTCCCCGTGCAGCGCCTGCGGCGCACCCGGCATCGTCTCGCCGTCGCCCGCTGCGGGTCCGCCGGCAAACGTGTCGAGCATCGTGACCCGTGTGTAGGTGATCGCGTCGGTGTAGTAGTCGCAGTCGATCTCCCGCACGAACGCCTTGCGCCCTTCGAAATCGAGCTTCTCGACCTGGAAGAGCTGCCCCTCCACCATGTAGATCGCCTTGGGATGGAGCGTCGCGGGGCCGCTGGTGAAATCGGTCTCGCCGATGACGCGCGCGCCGCTCGTCGTATCGACCACGACGAAGTTGTCGGACGAGATCGAACGAAGGCTCACTGCGTTGGCCGGATACGATTCGTTGATCCACGTATACCGCTGATCTTCTGCGCGGTGGACGAGCCCCTGCTCCGCCAGAATTCCCAGAATCTCGCCCACGTCGTAGCGGCCGAACGACTCGCCGGCAGCGAAGGGGAGCTCGAAGGCGGCGCACTTGACGTGATCGACGAGGATGTGGAGGTTGTCGGGATCGATCAGCGCACGCTCGGGCGACGCGTCGAAGAAGTACGACGGGTTTCTGATGACGAACTGATCGATTGGCGCGCTCGACGCGACGAGCACCGCCGCCGAACGCCCCGCGCGCCGCCCGGCCCTTCCGGCGCGCTGCCACGTCGCCGCAATCGTCCCCGGGTACCCGGCCATGACCGAAACGTCGAGCGCTCCGATGTCGATGCCCAGCTCGAGCGCGTTGGTGGAGACAACCGCCCGCACCACTCCTTCGCGCAGCCCCTTCTCGATCTCGCGCCGGCGCAGAGGCAGATAGCCGCCGCGATATCCGCGAATCCGCTCCGGCCCTCCCGGCCCCTCCTCGAAATCGTCCTTGAGATAGGTGGTCAGGATCTCGGTGGAAAGACGGCTCTGGGTGAAGACGATGCTCTGAAGGTTGCGCTTGAGAAATTCGCCTGCCACCCTGCGCGTCTCGGCCAGATACGACCGACGGATCCCGAGCTGGTGGTTGACGACGGGCGGGTTGACGAAGACGAACACACGCTCGCCTCTCGGCGCGCCGCTTCGATCGACGAGCTCGAAGTGCTCCTCGGTGAGGCGTTCGGCGAGCTCGCGCGGGTTGGCGATGGTGGCCGACGAGCAGACGAACACCGGATCCGATCCGTAGTGGCGGCAGATACGTCGCAGGCGCCGCAACACGTTGCAGAGATGACTGCCGAAGACCCCGCGATAGGCGTGCAACTCATCGATCACGATGAACCGCAGGTTCTCGAAGAGCTTCGCCCACCTGGGATGATGCGGAAGAATCCCCGAGTGCAGCATGTCGGGGTTGCTCAGCACCACGTGCGCGCGGGCGCGTATCGATCGCCGCGCATCGGCCGGCGTATCGCCGTCGTAGGTAAACACACCGATCCGCTCTCCTGCGTCCGACGCGAGGGTTTCGCAGAGACCCTGCAGCTCGGCGAGCTGGTCCTGCGCCAGCGCCTTGGTCGGAAAGAGATAGAGGGCCCTTGCCGAGGAATCCTCGAGTATCGATTGCAGAACCGGCAGGTTGTAGCAGAGCGTCTTGCCGGATGCGGTCGGGGTGACGACGACGGTGTGCTTACGGGCGAACGCGTGTTCCACGGCGTCGGCTTGATGCGAGTAGAGCTGCCGGATGCCGCGTGAGACGAGCGCGCTCGACAGCCTCGGATCCAGACCTTCCGGAAATGCCGCATACTCGCCCGTCGTCGCCGAAAAGCGCCGGACCGCGGTGATGCGAAGGTCTGGCGCGTCCTGACGGTCGGGCAGCGCCCCAGACACGAGCCGCTCGAGCGCGGCGCCGAGCGCCACGTCCGGGCCCGACCCCGCAGCGGGAAGGGTCGAATCGTCCGGACGGCGCTCATACATGGCGAGGGATGGTACCAAGTCGCCAGGGGGCGATCAAGAGGTGAAAGTGACTCGACTAGTCGCCAGTCAGTCGCTAGTCATCAGTCACCTATTCACATTGGAAAAGGTGACTGTTGACTGGCGACCGTGACTGTAGGTGGCTGGCGACGACTTTGCTCCGTCAACCCGCATGACTAGGACCGCACACACAGCTCTGGCGGCCGGAGCCTTGACCCTTGGGACCGCTCTCGTGGCTCGCGGCCTCCGCGCGACTCGAGCCGTCGATTTTCGGGGGAAATCCGTCATCGTCACCGGCGGTTCGCGTGGGTTGGGGCTGCTCATCGCGCGCGAGCTCGGCGGCGAAGGCGCACGGTTGACGCTGGCCGCCCGTGATTCTGACGAGCTCGAGCGCGCGCGGAGGGAGCTCGCGGCCAGAGGCATCGACGTCGCGACGGTCGCGTGCGATCTCCGCGATCCCCATCAGGCCGAACGCCTGGTGACGTCGACCATCGACCGGACCGGGTCGCTCGACGTCGTGATCAACAACGCCGGCGTGATACAGGTGGGGCCGCTCGAGCACATGACGCCGCAGGATTTCCAGGAGGCGATGCAGATCCACTTCTGGGGCCCTCTTCACGTCGCGCTGGCGGCGATCCCGGCCATGAGGCGGCAGCGGAGCGGCAGAATCGTCAACGTGTCATCGATCGGCGGACGCATCGGGGTTCCGCATCTGGTGCCGTACTGCGCAAGCAAATTCGCGCTGACCGGGTTCTCGGACGCGATCCGCGCCGAGCTGGCGCGCGACCGAGTTTACGTGACGACAGTCCTGCCCGGTCTGATGCGTACGGGCTCGCCCTTCAACGCGTGGTTCAAGGGGAAGCACCGCGCCGAGTTCGCCTGGTTCGCGATCTCCGATTCGCTGCCGCTCGCCTCGATCGATGCGACCCGAGCGGCCCGCCAGGTCGTCGACGCCTGCCGCTACGGCAAGGCGGAGCTCGTCATCAGCTGGCCCGCGAAGTTGGCGATCGTCGCCGAGGCCGTCGCCCCACAACTCGTCGCGTTCGGGATGGCGCTCGCGAACCGGATGCTTCCCAGCGCCACCGACGCCAGCGGCGATCGCGCCCGGAGCGGCTGGCAGAGCCGATCGAGCTGGGCACCATCGCCGCTCACGCGCCTGACGGAACATGCCGCCGTGGTCAACAACGAACTACCGACGTAGTCGACGTCACCAGTCAGCCGTCGGCAGTCTCGTCACCAGTCACACTGGGGACTGCGATTTCCGAGCGCTTCCTGAAAAAGCACAATCTCTTCGGCGTCGGCGGCCGGGAGCGTGCGCAAATGATTCACTGCCGACAGAATCGCGCGCGCACCGAGCGACGCTGCCGTCGATCTCCTACACACTTTTTACGTCGAATCGTCGTGTAATCCGTTGACGCACTCAGGTCCGGCTGCTACCCTTGAAATTCTGCGTCCGAAGTTGGTTTGCTGTCGGACGCAGACAGGACAAGGAGCTCAGAAGATGGTTGCAGCAGAGGCGCAGGTTCGGCGCCGCGGTTTCTTCCTTCACTCCACCGACAACAGCGATCCCGACACCGGCGAGCACGAGAACCCAGAAGGGTTCATGGTGCGGGTCAGGCTGCATCGCGCTCCCACGGCCCGCGCGCGCTTCGCCGGCGGACGGCGGGGGCATACGGCACAGGCCGCCGAAGAGAATCTCAGGCCTGCAATCAGATCAGGGAGCGTGACTGGCAGCCGTCAACGGGCACACTTGCCCCGCTGATCCAGCTGGCGCGAGGCGAGGCGAGGAAGGCGACAGCCGCCCCCACCTCCTCGGCCCGGCCGAATCGGCCGAACGGCAACTCCCGGCGGACGAACTCCTTGGTGTTCTCCGGGTCCTCGAGCATCCGGCGGTCCCAGGTGCCGCCAGGGAACCGGATCGACCCCGGAGCGACGCTGTTCACGCGGATGTTGTCGCGCGCGAGCTGCTGGGCCATCGACTTCGCCAGGCTGATTTCGGCCGCCTTGATCGCGTTGTAAGTGATCCGGCCGCCCGACTCCCTCCCCCAAATCGACGCAATCATGATGATGGCGCCGCCACCCCGGCGCTGCATGATCGGCACGACGAGCCGCGAGGCCCGTACGGCCGGTAACAGCGTGTAATCGAAGGCCTCCTGCCAATCGGCATCGGTCGAAGACGCGAGGGTTGCGCCGCGCGCCAGGCCGAAGCTGTTCACGAGGATGTCGATGCCGCCAAAGGCTTCGACCGTCCGATCCACGACCTCGACAACCCCTTTTTCGTTCGCCAGATCGGCCTGAACCGCCAGCACCCGTTCAGCCGACCCCCTGTCCCGGAGACCGGCCGCTGCTTCGAGAAGCGTTTCCTTACCGCGGGCGCACATGGTCGTCCGGCACCCCTCCGCGACGAGCGCCTGGGCAATGGCCAGCCCAATCCCCCGGCTCGAGCCGGTGACGATGGCTACTTTGTCGGTGAGTTCGAGATCCATCAAACAATTGCGCGATCGGTTGATCGGTTGATGGGTTGATTGTATTGGGACATCGGGGCATTGGCTCGTCGACCAGTGAACGAAACGACTGGCGACTGAGACTGGTGATTAGGACCGGCGACTGACCGACTGGTGACTGGCCGACTACCTCCCCGTCAGATCGTTCAACGACCAGTCGAACGTCCTGAACGTCACCTGGAACGTGTTCTTTTCCAGCACCTCCTGCTCGGTGGCGAGCAGCTTCGGCTGGACGAACGCGAGAATGGCCCGCTCGATAGGACTGCGGCTGCTGTAGCGGGAATCGCTGGCCGTCCCGTAGGCCGCGACGAAGTCGCTGGAACGCCAGGAGAAAATGGCGCTGGCGACGACGCGGTTCGCCTCGCGGTCGATCTGGATGCACTGTGCCCGGTTGACACACTCGTTCGCCACCTCGTTCAGCTGCTGCTGGAGGCGGTCGGCGACAAAGGCCTCGCTCCGAAGCCTCCCCCCTCCAACTGCCCCACGCCCCACCGCGAGGAACAGGCGGGGATCCTTGAAGGTCGAGAGGATCGTCTGTTCGATCTGGTCGAGGGTCACCGACTGGCCGGCGACGGTGTGCTTGTCCCGCTCGAACGCGCCGGGCACCTGCCGGATGCTGCGCGCAGGATAGTCGTTGGACCGCCGTGGGGACGGGTAGTGGTCGATGACCGTCCTCAGCACGATCGCGTCGTAAGCGTTCAGCCAGAACGCCACCTGTTCGTCCCGGCTCTCCTTGTCGATGGCTGCCGACGCAAGCTGCCCGAGGTAGGCATCGAGCTTCGCGCGATCGCTCTTGAGCGCGCGGTAGTACACGAAGCCGTCGCGAACGTAGATGTCCAGGATTTCGTCGAGCAGCCGATGGCGCCCGGTCACCTCCTGTGCCCCTGAGGCGCCGGCCCCGGAGGCTGAGACAATCACGGTCGCTGCGAGCAGCACTGCGAAGATCGAACGCACGCGGATGTCCCTTCGATTCAAACCTGAGCTCGCGATCGGACAGCGGACGCCAGCGTCTCCGACTATACCCGAGTCTCCAGGAATCGAGCGACCACGGTGTTGAATGCCTCGGGCCGCTCGAGATTCGGGAGATGGCCCGCCGACTCGATGCGCGCCAGCTCCGACCCCGCAATCGCCCGATGCATCCCTTCGCTCAGCTCCGGCGGCGTCAGCCGATCCTCCTCTCCGACGATGATGAGCGTCGGGCAATGGATCTCGGCCATGACACGCGTCGAATCGGCCCGATCCTTGAGCGCGCCGATCGCGGCGACAATCGCGTCGCTCGAGTTCGCGAGGACGAGTTTTCGCACCTCGTCCGCAATCGCCGGATGCTCCCGCCGTGTGGTCTCGCCGAGGAGCTTCGGGATCATCTCGTCTGCGGCCGCGACGGCGCCCTGCTCGCGCACGAGCGCCGCCAGCCGCTTTCGCGCTTCGGCCGCCTCGGGAGGATCTGCTTGCGGCCGGGTATCCGCGAGCACGAGTCCCCGAAAATATCTGGGCGCATGACGGAACATCGCGAACGCGACGTAACCGCCCATCGAGAGGCCGCAGATCACCGCGTCTTCCACGTGAAGCGCGTCGAGCAGATCGATGACGTCGGCGGCGTAATCGTCGATCGAAGAGGCGGGCGGGTCGGCCTCCGCATCATCGAACCCACGAAACTGAGGCGCGATGACATGAATGCCTCGCTCAGCCAGGCCGAGCTGCGCGCTCCACATCCTAGCATTCAGCGGGAACGCATGGAGGAGGACCACAGGCGTGTTGTCCAGAGGGCGTTGGACGCCGGCCGGCGGCCGCGACTCGAGATAACGGAAACGTCCAATGCGCACTGGAATGACGTGGGAGGGAGATCAGGGGCCGGCTAAAGCCGGCCCCCACGACTTACATCGAAAATTCCCAGATCGAAAATCGACAATTCAGACGACTATGCGCACCCGCTCGTGTTGCCGCAGTTCACGCATTTGTAGCAGGCGCCGCTCCTGATCATGATCGACCCGCAGGTCGAGCACGGAGGCGCGTCTTCCTGGTTCTGGATCGTCGAGAACGGCGTTTTCGACGCGGCCTTAACGGCCCCGGCCGCCGGTAGAGACGGCTCGGCGGCAGGTGCGCCCTCGTCCAGATCGCGTCCGTTCACCCCCGCGTGGAACTGCGCCTCCGGGGAGAGGAACTTCGACGCCAGCCAGCGGAAGATGTAGTCGACGATCGACTTCGCAAAGCGGATCTCGGGATTGCGCGTCATCCCCGACGGCTCGAACCGCACGTGGCTGAACTTGTCCACGAGCGCCTGGAGCGGGACGCCGTACTGCAACGCGTAGGAAATGGCCTGCGCGAAGGCATCGGCAAACCCGGAGATGGTCGAGCCTTCCTTCGCCATCACGAGGAAGATCTCGCCCGGCTGTCCGTCCTCGAAGAGGCCGACGGTGATGTAGCCCTCGTGACCGGCGATGTCGAACTTGTGCGTGATCGCCCGCCGCTCGTCCGGCAGCTTGCGGCGGACGGGTGTCCGCGTCACATCGGCCGCCGCGAGAATCGACTCGGCGACCTTGTCTTTCGACGTGTTGAGCGGCTGAGTCCGCTTGCTGCCGTCGCGATAGATCGAGATCGCCTTGGCCCCGAGCTTCCACGACTGGATGTAGGCCTGCATGATCTCGTCGACGGTCGCTTCCTTCGGCACGTTCACCGTCTTGCTGATCGCGCCGGAGATGAACGGCTGCACGGCCCCCATCATCTTGATGTGGCCCATGTAGTGGATCGAGCGCTGGCCCTTGGCCGCCTTGAAGGCGCAATCGAAGACCGGCACGTGCGACTCGAGGAGACCCGGCGCTCCCTCGATCGTCTCGTTGCGATCGATGTAATCGACGATCGCCTCGATCTGCGCCGGCTGGTATCCCAGGCGCTTGAGGGCCATCGGCACCGTGGTGTTGACGATCTTCATCAGGCCGCCGCCCACGAGCTTCTTGTACTTGACGAGCGCGATGTCGGGCTCCACGCCTGTGGTATCGCAGTCCATCATGAAGCCGATCGTCCCGGTCGGTGCGAGCACAGTCGCCTGGGCGTTCCTGTACCCGAACTCTTCCCCGAGCTCCACGGCATCGTCCCACGAAGCCTTGGCGGCGTAGTGCAGATCGGTCGGGACGTTGCGCGCGTTGACGTCGCGCATGGCATCGCGGTGCTTGCGCATGACGCGGAGGAACGGTTCACGGTTCTTCTCGTAGCCGGCGAAGGGTCCGCCCTGGTCGCGGGCGATCCGCGCCGACTGCGCGTAGGCTTCGCCGGTCATGAGCGCCGTGAGCGCCGCGGCGTAATCGCGGCCGGCGTCGCTGTCATAGGGCAGGCCGCGCGCCATGAGCAACGCGCCGAGGTTGGCGTAGCCGAGGCCGAGCGGCCGGTAGTCGTGGCTGTTCTTCTCGATCGCCTTCGACGGGTAGCTCGCGTTGTCGACGATGATTTCCTGGGCGGTGATGAGCGTCCGTATCGCCGCCTTGTAGGCCGCAACATCGAGCTCCACGGGCGCCTGGGCATCGTCGGTCGGCGTGCGCACGAACTTCATCAGGTTGATCGACGCCAGGTTGCAGGCCGAGTCGTTGAGGAACATGTACTCGGAGCAGGGATTGCTGGCGTAGATCCGGTCGGTTGAGGGGCACGTGTGCCACTCGTTCACGGTGGTGTCGAACTGCATGCCGGGATCGCCGCAGATGTGCGTCCCTTCGGCGATGAGGCGCATCAGCTCGCGCGCCTTGCACACGTCCATCACCGAGCCGTTGGTGACTGACCGCGTCTCCCACACGCCGTCATCGAGCACGGTGCGCATGAAGTCGTCGGTCACGCGGACGCTGTTGTTCGAGTTCTGGAAGAAGACCGACGCATAGGCGGGGCCGGTGAACGATCCGTCGTAGCCCGCATCGATGAGCGCCCACGCCTTCTTCTCTTCCTCGACCTTGCAGTTGATGAACTCGACGATGTCGGGATGGTCGGCGTTCAGGATGACCATCTTGGCGGCGCGCCGGGTCTTTCCGCCCGACTTGATGACGCCGGCAAAGGCGTCGTAGCCCTTCATGAAGGAGACCGGTCCCGAGGCGGTGCCGCCGCCGGCGAGAAGCTCCTTCGACGAGCGGATGGGCGACAGGTTGGTGCCCGTCCCCGATCCGAACTTGAAGAGCATCCCTTCGGTCCTGGCGAGCGTCAGGATCGAATCCATCGTGTCCTGCACCGAGTTGATGAAGCAGGCCGAGCACTGCGGCGCCGTCTCGAAGCCGCAGTTGAACCACACCGGGCTATTGAAGGCGGCCTTCTGATGGAGCAGGATGTGCTTTAGATCGTCGCTGAACGCCTGGAGATCCTCGTCGGAGGCGAAGTAACGGTTCGAACGGCCCCACTCCGTGATCGTGTCCACCACGCGTCCGATCAGCTGACGGACGCTCCGCTCGCGCTCCGGGGTGCCAATCTGACCGCGGAAGTACTTTGAGACGACGATGTTGGTGGCCTGCTGCGACCAGGATTTCGGGATCTCGACGTCGCGCTGTTCGAAGACGAGCTCGCCGCGCTCGTTGCCGATGACGGCGGCCCGCGTCTCCCATTCGACGAGATCGAAAGGATCGATGCCCGGCTCGGTGAAGAAGCGCGGGAAGGTCAGGCCCGGGGCGCTCGAGGCGCGCTTCGAGCGAGCGCGCTCTTTTTCCGGTGCAGACGCGGACGCGGCGTGATGACCAGGCATCTGCGCGTCGCCCGAGCTCTCGACCGTTTGCGGTGTCCCTGAAGCTTGATATGCCGGGCCGTCTTTCATGGCACCTCCACAATGGAAGATCGCATCCGCCCGCCGCGACGCCAGAATAAGTTGTGGTACGTGCGCGGGTAGACCAGCTAGCCGATCGAGCCGAGGCCGCAGAGAGTTGCCAAGAGGCGCTCGTGCGGTGTCGCGATATGGCGGACCACTATGAGCCCGGACCGCTTGTTTGTCAACACCGATTACACCATATATTGTGCCTTCATTTTAGGGCAGACGCAAGATGTCGCGTGGTCCGGTGATGAGAACTGCGACGGGCCGACTGCGACTGGCGACCGAGACTGAGTCTAGGACTGGTGACTAGGACTGGTGACTAGGACTGGTGACTAGGACTGATGACTAGCGACTGGTGACCGATGACTTAGATCGGCAGGCGGGAGGCTGTCTTTCGACTGCCTCCCTTCGTGCACAGGCGGGGTGATTGGAAGGTTGTTGTTCCTCCAGCAGAGTGCAGAGGAACGAGGTTGCGTCTCGAATGAGCAAGTGAAGTGCCAGACCGTGCAGCGCCTCACCGCCTCGTAGGAGCGCGCTTTTCACCCGAAAAACGGTCGCGGTGTAGGAGTGGCGATCGCGCTCTAGGTAGCGCGTTCCTCAGAAACTGTCGGCGGCGACTGCTATTGGCCCGACAGTTGAGCTGCCAGCGCGGCCGCCTTGTCCGCCAGGCTCTTCGCGAACACGAGGTTCTTCGCGCGGACCGAATCCTGCGCTTGCGTAATGAAACGCTTCGCCGTGTCGTACTGTGCGCGGGCATCGGCGCCGAGCGTGCGGTAATCGATACGGTTCAGGTCGGCGGTGGCGCGTCCGAGGATCTGGCGGATGCCGCGTTCCATCTCGCTCTCGGTCCCCGGCGGAGCGGTCTGAAGCGTGGCCGCCCGGGGAGGCTCTTCCGGGCGCGGCGTTTCCGCAGGCGGTGGTTCGGGGCGAGCCGGCTCGGCTCGCGTGGCATCGGGACGCGGTGCCGCTGGAGGTCGCGCTCCCCTACCCGTCACGGGCGCTGGCCGCGCCGGTTCTTCGACGAGCGGAATCGGCGGAGGCGGCGTTCCGGCAAGAAGCGGCTGAATGTCCTGAGGGGGCGGTGCGGGCACTTCGAGCGCGGGCGTTTCCGGAACCGTCTTCGCGTGCGCGCGTGCGCAGCCAGCGAGAGGGATCGCCCCAACCGCAGCGACAGCCAGGCCGGCGACCGCGCGCTTCCACTGCGCGGGTCGGTCGAGCTCCCGCCGCGATCTCCAGTTGATGCCCATCGACGCTACGCCTGAGGCAGCACGATCGTGAACGTCGTGCCGGCGCCCACTATCGACTGTACCTCAATCTCTCCGTCGTGCATCTGGACGGTGCGGTAGACCATCGACAGCCCGATGCCGCTGCCTTTCGTTTTCGTCGTGAAGTACAGATCGAAGATCCGCTGCAGGTGCTCGGGCGCGATGCCGATGCCCGTATCCGCGATCTCGATCGCGACGCGGCGCCCACTCGCGGCCCTCGCGCCGATTCTGAGCGTGCCGCCGTTTGGCATCGCCTGACACGCGTTCAATGCAAGATTGAGGAACGCCTGTCTCAACATCGCCGGGTCCCCGTTCACGTCAGGCGCCCCCTCGCAGTCGATGCGAAGCACGACGCCCCGGCCTTCGGCCTCGGGTAAGAGGACCGAGCGGATCTCGGCGATGAGCGCCGAGAGATTCACCGGCTGCAGCTTCAGATCCTCGGGACGCGCAAACTTCAGGAACCCCTGCACCACTTCGTCGAGGCGTCGAATCTCGCGAGCGATGACTTCGACGTGCTCGAGCGCGAGGCTCGGCGCCGGCGCCGGCGAAAGGGCCTTGGCGGCCGTCCGTCCAACGGCGACGGCGGTGGCAGCCGGCGCGAACTGCTGTCGCAGAAGCTCAAGGTGAATCATCATCGCGTTGAGCGGGTTCTTCACCTCGTGAGCCACGCCCGCGGACAGGCGGCCGAGCGCCGCCAGCTTCCGCGAATAGCGGATGGTCGACTGCACCTGCCCGAGGTACTCCAGGTTTCGCGCCACGAGCATCACGCCCACGAGATTGCCCTGCGCGTCGGTGATGGCGTGCGTCATCACCAGCCATTCGACGGGCGGGCCTTCGAGCCCGTCGGCTCCGCCCTTGTCGGTCTGCCGCCGCATCGAGAACGGGACGGAGACGGGTCCACGCGACTGGCGGCTCACCAGGGTCTCTTCAAGAAGGCGGCTCACCCCGTGACGCGCCGGGACTAAATCGTCGATCGACGCGCCGACGTTCGCGTACGGCAGGAGCGTCCGCATGACGGGATTCACGAAGAGGAGCTCTCCCTTCGCGTTGACGATCGCGACGGCGTCTTCCAGATGCTCGACCGCCGACTCGAGATTCGCGACCTGTCCGGCCATCTGGGATCGATCGGCCGACAGCTGCGCGCTGACGGCGTTGAAGAACGTTCCGAGCTCGCCGAACTCGTCGGATTGATCGAGCTCGAGGCGGACGCCGAGCTCGCCGCGTCCGAGGCGGCGGAGACCGCTTCGAATCACGTGGATCGGACGCAGCAGAAGCTGTGCGAGGAGCGTCGCCACCACGACCGATACGGCAAGGGCGCCCAGTGCGACGACAATGGCGGGCCGCAGCGACGCGTCGAGATCGCCGCGAATCAGCAGCGTCGAGATCCCGATGCGAATCGAGCCGAACTGGGTGTTCCCGAGCAGGAGCGGCTGGCGCCATTCGAGGCTGCGCCCCTGGCCCCGGTAGATGGCGAGGAGCTGCTCGACCGCCGAACCCGACAACAGCACATCGATGTCGCCGCCAACCGGCAGCGGCTGCCCTTCGAGCGCCGGATCGGCGTGCGCAACCGCGATGTTCCGGACGTCGACGATGGCCGCGTAGATGACGTTTTTCGAATAGAGGCTCGACTCGAGGATTGCCCGCAGTCCCGGATCGGCACGAAGCGCCTGGTAGGGATCGGCGCCATCACCCACGACTTCGCGGGCCCGATGATAGATGGCGTTGGCTGACAGCTCCGCGCGGGCGCGGCTCTCCTGCAGCGCGACGCGCGCGAGGCGCGCCAGGTGCAGAAGGCTCAGCACCACGACCACCGATCCGACGATCGACGTGATCCCGAGGACCTGCTTCGCCTTGATCCCGAGACGCATGAACTTCAGACGCCGTCAGTGCGCTTCGGCCGGAGCCGCAGCTTGTTCAACTTGTTGTGAAGCGTCTTGAGGCTGATGCCGAGAATCTCCGCGGCGCGCGTCTTGTTGTCGCGGGTGTGCTCGAGCGTCATGAGGATCAGCCGGCGCTCCGCTTCTTCGACGGTGATCCCGGGCGCGAGCGCGACCTGCGGCGCCGGCGCCGCCGCCGGTGCGTCGGCCAGGACCGGCGGAAGATGCCGTGTCTCGATGAGCAGTCCCGACGCGAGAATCGTGGCGCGCTCGATGACGTTTCGGAGCTCGCGCACGTTCCCCGGCCACCCGTACTGCTCCAGGATCCGCATCGCCTGCTGGTCGAGGCCCGCAAGCGATTTCTGGTTTCGCTGATTGAACTCGTTCAAGAACGACTGGATGAGGAGCGGCAAATCGTCCTTGCGCTCCCGGAGCGCCGGAATCCGCAGCGCGAAGACGTTCAACCGATAGAACAGGTCCTCGCGCAGCTTCCCGCTCCGCACCGCCTCTGCGGGATCGAGGTTCGTCGCGGCGAGCACCCGGACATCAACCGACTGCTCCGTCCGTCCACCCAGGCGGCGGAACTTCCGTTCCTGCAGCACGCGGAGCAGCTTCACCTGAGTCGCCGGCGTCATCTCTCCGATTTCGTCCAGGAACAGGGTGCCGCGATCCGCGAGCTCGAAGCATCCCTGGCGCCGATCGGATGCCCCGGTAAACGCTCCCTTTTCATGCCCGAAGATCTCGCTTTCGAGAAGGGTTTCGGGAATCGCGGCGCAGTTGATCGCGACGAACGGGAAGCCCGATCGCGGGCTCAGTTGGTGGATCGTCTGCGCGACGAGCTCTTTGCCGGTACCCGACTCGCCGGAGATCAACACCGAGGCGCTCGTCGGCGCCGCCTGCTCGATGATCTGATAGATCTTCCGCATCTCGGCGCTGTTCCCGACGATGGGACCAAAGGTGCCGTGGTCGCGCAGCTGCCGGCGGAGCGCCTTGACTTCTCTGACGGTCTCGAGTCGCTCGACGATCTTGTCGAGCAGAATCTTGAGGCGCTGGATGTCGACCGGCTTGGTCAGGTAGTCGTACGCCCCCTCCTTCATCGCCTCGACGGCCGTCTCCACGGTGCCTTGGGCCGTCAGCAACAGCGTTGTGGCATCGGCGCCTTGCTGCTGGAGCGAGCGGAGCAGCGCGAGCCCGTCCATCCGCGGCATCACGAGATCCGTGATGACGATGGCCGGCCGGAACGACGTGACTTTTTCGAGCGCCTCGACCCCGTCGCCGGCCGACTCCGCGATGAACCCCCAGCTCTTGAGCAGCTGTTCCAGCCCCACGCGGGCCGACGGCTCGTCTTCGACGACGAGCACGCGCTCAGCGGCGGCCCGGGTCTCGGGAATGACCTCTTCTTCACCGATGATCGTCATGGTTTCCTCGTGTACTTTCTCAGTATGTCATTCTTACATTGTGGGCAGGCGCAGGCCCCGCACACAAGCTGATCCTGAATTGTTCGGCTCGAAGAAGATGGCGGCGAGCAAATTGCTCGCCGCGCGGAACTGGGGTTCGGATACCCGACCCAAGGATCGACTAATCTCAACGGGCTCCGCGCGATGACCTCCCTCGACGATCAGCCGCCAGACCCTTCGGGGCTTCCGCCTTACGCATCGTGGGAGCCTCCGCCACCCTCGACCGAATCCCGGCCCACCGCCGCCGAACGCATCGTCGCGCTCCTCGAAGTGGTGACCTGCTCCGATTACCCGACCCAGCTCGCCCTGGCAGCGACCTTCCATTCCGCGGGTTTCGAACCGTTCACCAAGGAAGGCCAGCTCTCGGTCGGCTACGTTGTGGGGCTATCGCTCTGCGATACGGTGTTTCTGATCGGGCTCGTCCTGTTGTTTCTGCACGCGCACCACGAGCGGCCGCGCGACGTGCTCTTCGGAAATCGTCCTTTGCTGCGAGAGGCGCGCCTCGGCATACCGCTCACGCTGGTGGCCCTGTTCATCGGCACCGGGGTTCTGGTGGCGATCCAGTTCCTCGCGCCGACGCTTCACAATGTGGCGGAAAACCCACTCGAGGCGCTGATCCAGCGACCGCGCGACATGTGGCTCTTCGCCCTCGTCGTGATCGTCGCCGGCGGAATTCGCGAGGAGATCCAGCGCGCCTTCATCCTGCACAGGTTCGAAGGCTGGCTCGGAGGCGCGACCGTCGGCCTCGTTCTGTCGAGCATCGCCTTCGGTGCCGGCCACCTGCTGCAGGGCCTCGATGCCGCGATCGCGACCGGCCTGCTGGGTGTCTTCTGGGGAATCGTCTACATTCGCCGCCGATCGGCAATCGCGCCGATGGTCAGCCATTCGGGCTTCAACCTGCTCGAAATCGCCCATTACGTTCTCGGCGGACGGTAGGAACCTTCCTGCCTTTCTGCTTTTCTGCCTTTCTGCCCTTCCCGCCCTTCGTCTCCACTACAATCCCCTCGTGGATCGCGAATGGCGTGAGGCGAGCGACATGCGGACGTCGCTTGCCAGCCTGTTGGGGATCGTTATCGCGGCGGCGCTCTTGCGGTGCTGGCACCTCACCGCGGGGTGGATGACTCCCGAGGAAGGCACCGTCATCGGGCCGGTGCTCCAGCTCATTCATACAGGGTCGTACCGGCCGCCGACGCTCGCGCAACCGACGATGCCGATCTATCTGCAGACGTTCGTCGCCATCGCGCACTTCATCTGGGGAGCGATTGCGGGCCGTTGGCGATCGGTCGAGCAGATGGGGCCATCTCAGGTCATCGGTTGGGGGCGCGCGTTCTCGGCGATGCTCGGCATCCTCGTGATTCCAATCGTGTATCAGGTCGGAATCCGCTGGGGCGCGCGGCACGGCCTTCTGGCCGCGGGCCTCATGGCGGTGATGCCGACGCACGTCGCCGTCTCGAGGGAGATGGGCCAGGGAGCGCCGCTCACCTTCTTTGCCTCGCTCGCGTTGTTGTTGTCACTGACGGCAACGGAACGGGGAGGCTGGCGGCGGTTCGCTGCCGCGGGCGCCGTTGCCGGTTTTGCCGCGGCGAGTCATTACGCCGGGGTCATCGTTGCGCTGGTGCCGCTCCTCGCCGCGTGGATGGCCGACGACGAGCAATCGACGGCGGTCCGCATGGGATGCGTCGCGACGGCGATCGTGCTGGCGTTCGTCATGGCCACACCGCTCAGCGTGCTCGATCTGCCGGCATTTCTGAACGGGGTCGGCGCGGCCGCCGCACCGGCGGGCGCCGGTGTCGCGCAGGCGGTCGACCTGATTCGCCAGCTGCTGCACGCGATGCAGTGGCCCGGCGTCATGCTCGCGTTCGCCGGCACGACGCTCGGCATCGTCCGCGCGATCACGGGTCCGGGCCACACCCGCTGGACGCTGCTCGTGAGCTTCCCGGTGATCTTCTTCAGCGCCGTGGCATGGCACGGTGCGTCGTCTGAAACGATCCTGCTGGCGCTGTTGCCTGCCACGACGGTGCTGGCGGCAACGGCGGTCATTTCGGGCGTCAGCCTGCTGCGGCGATTCGAGATCCCGCGGCCGGCGCGCACGGCGCTCATCGCCGCACTCACCGTCGCAGCGGTGCTGCCGCCGGCGGTCTTTTCGATCGATCTCATCAGGCAGGCGCGCCTGAACGTCAGCGCGCGGGCAGATAGAGGTCGATGACCGCGCCGCGCCGCCTGAGACCGTTCGTCCACTCGTCGATTCTGGCCTGACGCTGATCCGCTGCTGAATCGCCTGCCGCAATGAACCGCTGCTCGAGATAGGCGTCGATGCGCAGGTTGTCGCGCACGAGCTGACGCACCTGCTGATCGTCGAGCCCCGAGCGCCGGAGCACCGTCTCGAACGCGTCCGGCGATGCGAACCGAGCGCGCACGGCCGCAACCCCGCGGTCGACGAGATCGGCGGGCGGCTCCGGCGGAGCGTAGCGATCCACCTCCGCGAGCACCAATTGACGATCGATCAGCTTCGTCAGAATCGCGCGCACCGGGTCGGCCGCGCCGTCGGCGCTGACGATGCCAAGGTCGCGCGCGGCGGTGACATCGCTCAGCATGATCAGCTGACCCGCTGCCACGGCGAGCACGCGATCGATCGTCTCCGCGATAGCCGGCACCGATCCGCCCAGCACACCGATCATCACGATCGCTGCGGCGAGAAAAACACTGAAGCCGTGCCCCGTGCCCTCCGTGGTAGTGCTTTTGTCTCCCAGCATCAGAAGGCCTGCCCGAAGGTGATGAACCACGCGGCGAGCCGTTCGGTCGGCTGGCGATTCACCTTGAAGCCCACGTCGAACCGGATCGGCCCGATGGGCGACTTGTAGCGGACACCCGTACCGAGCGCCGTTCGAAACTCGGTGAAGTCGATCACCGTCGGCCGCTTGAACACGTTGCCGGTATCGACGAACGCGACGGTCGTGAGGCCGCCTTTGACCGGCACGCGCAGCTCGGCGTTCAGGATCGTCAGCGCGTTACCGCCGAGCGGAAAGCCATTGGGGTCGAGGGTGTCGTCCGGGTGCGGCGGCGTATGGCGGACGCCGAGCGTGTCGAGCGCGAATCCCCGCTGCGTGGTGTCCCCTCCCGCGTAAAAGCGCTCGGATTGCGGCAGGTCTTTCAGGACGAGCGGCACACCGTCTGGTCCGACCACCGGCTGCCCCGTAACCGGATCGACGACATCCCGCGGAAAGCCGGCAGCCAGCCCGAGCCTCGCGTTGCCGGCAAAGACGATGCGGTTCGAGTGCGGCACGATGCGGAACATCTGCGCGGTGAACAGCGACCTGATGAACCCGACCTCCGAGCCGATCGCGCGCCCGGCGATTTCGCTGCTGGCGCTGAAGTATTCGCCGCGGCTCGGATCGAGCAGGTCGTCGCGGCTGTCGCGAATCGCCGACACGGAGAACGACGACACGCGTACCTGGGTGAACACGCGATCGATTAGCTGCTGGTCCGCGGGGCTGACGTTCTCGTCGAACACTTCGGTGCGCTGAATCTGATACGCGCCGCTCAAACTGAGGTTCCGCGTCACCCGCCGGCCGAGCTCGGCGCTCGCGGAACGCCGCCGGAAATTGAAGCTCGAACGGATCTGCTGCTCGATCGTCCCGTTCACGCGCGCGTCAGCGCCGCGGTCCAGAATGCGCGGCGCCCTGAACGTTCCAACAATCCGATATTCGGTCAGGTTGTAGTTCGTCTGCGGAATCGGACCGACCGGCGTGGTGTTGGTGGGGTGCACCGTCACGCTGGTGAAGAGGTTGGCCGATCGATTCGTTCCGAAGAGGTTGCGGCGGCCGATGTCGACGAACGCGCGGGGAGCGATCTCGAACCGTTCGACGGCAATCCCCCCTTCGGTCGTGCGGATGACGCGAAGGCGGCCTTCGACGCCGCCGCCGTAACCGAGGGTCGTCGCCGGCGCTTCCTCGACGGTCACCACGACGTCGCGGCGTGCTTCGTCGCCATGGCGCACTTCGTTGATGCTCGCCCTGCGGAAGAGACCGAGGGCCAAAAGCCGGCGCTGGCTCTCGTCGATCGCTTCGCGCCCGAGCGGATCGCCCGCCTTCACGCGGAGCTGGCGCTCGATGGTCTCCGTCTTGGTGCGGACGTTTCCGACGATCAGCAGGTGATCGACGATGACCCGCGGACCCTCCTCGATGGTGAACGTCACATCGACGCGGACGCGATCGTCGCTGAAGCGCGGCACCGGCGTCACGGCGACATTGCGGTAGCCCTCGTTCTCGTAGGCAATCTGCAGGGCGTCTCGATCGATCAAAAGTTGTCCCTGCACGAATGGCACGCCTGGCGCCACCCCCACGGCTTGACGCAGCGCCGCTTCTGGAATGGACCGGTTGCCCGAGAACGTGACGCTGCCCACGAGCGTGCGGGGGCCTTCGCGAACGGTGAGGAGAACCACGAGCAGCACTTCCGCGTCACCGCGCCGCTCGGGCTCGAGGGTCGACACGACGGCAACCGAGTTGAACCCTCGTCGTCTATACGCGTCTTCGATGACCCCCAGGTCGGCGTCGAGCCGTGCGTCGGAGAACGGCATGCCATCGTGAAGGCGTAGGCGGGCCTCGAACTCCTGGAGCGGGACCGCGTCATTGCCGGAGATCTCGACGTGCACGACGCGGAACAGCGGACCGCGCTTCACGCTGAAATTCACGAGCAGCTCGGTCGGCGTCTGCTCGCGGGTGTGCGCGGCCAGGGCGTCGCGATACCCCTGTTCGCGCAAGAAGTCCTGGATCCGATTGCTCGAATCCTCGAGCAGGTCCTCGTCGACCGAACCTTCGCGCTCGACCGGCACGAGCTCCTCGCGCCGATCTTCGGGAAGCGGGTCGCCCGAGAAGGTCACGCGCACGCGCGGTCCCATGTTCACGGTGACCACGACGTTCGCGTGGCGATCTTCGTCGACGAGCTGCACCCTGCGGGTGACCTTGGCCTCGTAGTAGCCGTGCCGGCGCTGTCCTTCGATGTAGCGGTCGATCCGCGTTCCCACCACGTCCGGTTCGTAAGGCGCGCCCGTCGTCAGGCGCAACGTGGAGAGAATCTCGTTCGGAGGCTCTGCCGCGTCGCCGACGACGCTGGCGGAGGCAATCGTGGTCCGGGTTCCGGGGTCGATCTCGAACACGAGCGTGGCGCGATCGGGATCGTGAGCGATGTCGGCGCGGGGCGTCACCGACGCGTGGAAGTAGCCGCGCTGACGAAGCACGTCCGCGATCAGCGCCTGCGCGTCGGCTGCGCGTCCCACCGGAGGCGACGCCCCGAACCGATCGGTAATCATCCGGCGCAGGTCGCGGCGGCTCAACCCAGGAACGCTGAACTCGCCTTCGAACTCGATTCGCGTGACCGGGTGCCCGGGACTGAGCTCGAAGGTAATCGTCACGCCGGCGCCCGCCGCAGCTGCATCGACCGAAATCGCTTCAAAACGTCCCAGGCTGAACAGATGGGCGACGCTCTCGCGCACGTCGCTCATCGCGAGCGGCCGCCCGGCCTCGATTTCGACCACCTGCATCAGCGCTGGGTCGATTGTTTCGCGCCCCTCGATCACCAGGCGAACGGCAGCGACGGGCCGGCCAAGATAGTCGTCGACCGCCGCCTGGCTGTCGATCGCCGCCGCGAGAAGGACGATCGAGAGCGCGGCGCCCGCGCCGAGCCGTCCCAGGCGCATCAGAAGGTGTGCCTCACGCGGAATTCGACGGCGTAGGTCTGCTGATCTTCGTTGCGCGACAGAATCCACGACAGCCGATCGCTGGCCTCGTATTCGAGCAGCACGATCTGATCGTTGAAGGTGGTGTTCAGGCTGCGCGAGAACGTCAGGTACGCGCGATCGGAGATCCGCTTGCCGATCGTCATCCGCGCCGTCGGGTTCAGACGCGACGTCTGCTGGCTGTACGGATCGATGAACGACGGCGTCAGCTGGAAGGTGTCGATGCCGAACGTCTGCTCGACGACCTTGCCCACTTCGGCGGACAACGGGTTCGCCAGCGCCTGAGTCGCGCTCGCCTTCAGGATGTCGGCCTGGGTCTGGTTCGGATTCTGGAGCGCGCGGAGCTCGACGTTCTGGGTTCGCTGCACGTCGCTCAGGAGAAGTGCCAGGACGTCGACGGTCGGCAGCGGTGGATCGGAGCTCAATGACGGCGTCAGCCGCTCCGGCGTGCCGGCGACGCTGACGATGACCCGGTAGGTTTGCCCCGGAACGCGGACGTTGGTTTCGGCCTCGACGTCGGCGAACGGCTCGATCCGTGTTGGATTGGCGAAATCGATCGTGCCTCGAGTAACGCGGTAGCGGCGGCCCCTGAAGATGACCTCCCCGCGCTCCACGTCGGCATGCCCCAAGAGCGATGGCCGATCGTAGGTGCCGCGCAGCCGAAGATCGGCGTTCGCCGTCAGGCGCACCAGATTCGTGTCCATTCGGAACGAGGACGGGACCAGGATCTCGATGTCGAAGCGCAACGGTACCGCCGCCGCTTCGCCGGCGGCAGGCGGAGGTGCTCCTGGCTGTGGGGACGCCGCCCGGAAGCCCGCCAAGTCGAAGATGCTGCCCGGCTCGTCGATACGCCGCGTCCACAACGCGTTCCGGACGGTGACCGATCCCTCGAGCAGCGGCGACCGGAAGTTGCCTCGCACCAGCAGGTCGGCATCGACCGTCGACCGGATGCCTTCCGGATAGCGCAGGTGCATTTCCTCTCCACGGACCGTGACGCTGAGATCGCCTGGAGAGAAGCCGTCGAAGCCGATTCGTCCTCCGAACTGCACGCGGCCGCCTCCGAGCATCGCCTTTCCAGCACAGTGGGATCCGAAGCTTGGAATTCACGTGACTTGAAGTCGCGGC